>Ga0182024_10001153_pt1 | contig 68409 bp, 63 predicted proteins | sample P32metaG_FD_120480 | JGI IMG/M metagenome (GOLD analysis project Ga0182024, IMG submission 120480) | Permafrost microbial communities from Stordalen Mire, Sweden - P3-2 metaG (Illumina Assembly) | ecosystem: Environmental > Terrestrial > Soil > Wetlands > Permafrost | place: Sweden: Stordalen...
AACCACTCGATCCCGACGAACCGGACGACCCCGAAGACCCGGACGAACTGCTCGAGGACGTGTTGCAGAAATGCGCCACCAGCAGATATTGGTCGTCGAACGAGAGCGCAATCGCTCCCGGCCAGGGCAGAACGTTCATCGAGGAGTGGATCGTATTGTCCGCCGTGGACATGACATCGATGACGTTGGCCCCGAAGTTGGCGATATACAGGACGCCGCGGGATTCATCGAGCGCGATGTCCGAGGCGGAACCACCGATGGCGACTACAGATCCGAAGACAGGGGCGCCGGTCGTCGCAGCCAGAGCCGGAACGGAAGCCAGAGCCAGAGTTAAGACTAAATGTCCTTGGGTGCGCATGGTTGCAGATGGTCTTATTACACGGTCGACTGGTCTTCCGATCAATCATCCAAATAGGTACTAGTCACCGTTTATCGGTAGTTAGCAGTGGGGCTTTGCCGGGATGGGATTAAAACCTGACAACGTGCCAAAGGCTCAAGAAATCGTCGGTCCACCCGATGGGCGCGGACTCGTCCCACCTCGACACGCTGGCGGCAACGGTCGGGTGCTTCAGCAGTTCCGTGTTCGCCGTAATCAACACCCAGTGCGAGCTGGACTCGCCGGTCTCGTCGTGTGGGCCGGATACGAACAGAAACGCCGGCCATCCAAGATGCGCTGCCAGGCCGCGAGTCACCGGCTCGAGATCAAGCGCGCGGTTAGAGATGTGAAGAAGAAGGCAGCCGCCGGGGGCAAGATGCCGCTTATAGATGTCGCCGGATTCCGCCGTCAGCAGATGCAAAGGAATTGCGTCGCCTGAAAACGCATCCACGGCGATAACGTCGAAATCCCGCGAATGGCCCTGGGCGAGTTCATTTTCGAGTTGAATGCGTGCGTCTCCCGGCGTCAATTCCACGCGCGCTTCCGAATCCTTCAGGAACGAAAACCAAGTCTTCGCAACCTGCTCGACGGCGGGATTGATTTCATAGAAGCGGAACGTATCGCCCGGACGGCCCCATGCGGCGAGCGTGCCCGGCCCCAGGCCAATGACCGCCACTCGCCGCGGGCCCGGGATCGCACTCAATACTGTGCCGACGCCGCTGTTCGGGCCGTAGTATGACGTTGGCCAGTTGTGGTATTCGTTCCGGAGATATTGAAAACCATGACGAATGGGCCCGTGGTCCAATGCGCGTATGGTTCCCCGATCGCTGGGCATTTCGACGACGCGCAGGATACCGTAAAAGTTGCGCACGCGCGCCCGAACCGGCTCACGGCCCTGCGTCCAGAGAGCCATCGCGGAAGTCACGGCGCCGATCAAGAGCGCCATGAGCGGAATGCGCACGGAAAGGTTTCGGCTGGTCCACATACGGTATGCGCCGGCGCGCAGCCAGTTGGCAAACACAAGGCAACAGGCGGCGGCGAGCGCGGCCGGATACTCGGTGAACGAGGTGAAAACGCGAGGCGCAACGATGGCAACGAATACGCCTCCCAACGCGCCGCCCCCCGCGATGCTGAGATAAAAGGCGGTCAGATAACGCGCGGCGGGGCGGGAATGTGCCAGCTCTCCGTGGCACGTCATGCAAAGGACAAACAAGGTTGTGAGATATGCGCCCAGTTGTTCGCGCAACGAGAGTGACGCGGGCCGGGTAACGAGCATGATGCACGCAAACGCCGTCACCGCTCCTGTGGCGATGGCGTACAAGGTACGCCGGTACCATCGATCGTTGTCAAACGTCAGGATGAACGTAATCAGATAGATGGATAGCGGCGCGATCCATAGAAACGGCGCGGCGGCGATACGCTCCGAAAGCTCGTTCGTCGTGGCGAGCAGCAGCGTGGAACCGGCAGCCGCGAATCCGAACCAGAGCAGGACATCCGCGGCGGCGGGGCGTTCCACCGGGTCGGCGGGCGCTTCCGGTTCGGAGGAAACCGAGCGCAATCGGAGTGCCGCGCCGATGGAGACCGCGGCGAAGGCGCAATAAAGGGCCGTCCACACTGACGTTTGCGTGCGCAGACGCAGGTACGGCTCGACGAGTACAGGATAAGTAAGGAGGGCAATTAGCGACCCGGCATTCGACAGCGCGTAGAGCCGCCACGGAGATCTCAGCGAATAGCTGAGGCTGAACCAGCGCTGGATCAGCGGTCCGGTGGCGGAGAGCACTATATAAGGACCGCCGATGCTGGCGGTAAGAAGCAGGAGGATCCGAAAGGAAGGGTCGATTGTTGAGGCAGACCAGCTGTCCGGCATTTTCCAACCGGCGGCGATCCGCGCGATGGGGAAAAACAAAAACGACAGAATCAATGCCGCGCTGTGAATCCAAATCTGGGCCGGTTTGCTGCGGAGCGATCCAACGAAATGGGCATAGGTATATCCGACCACCAGCAGCAGCTGGAAAAAGAGCATACAGGTGGTCCAGACTGAAGGACCACCGCCAAACCGCGGCAGCACGTAGCGGCCGAGAATTGGTTGAATCTGGAAGAGCAGAAACGCCCCCAGCAGTGTCGCGGTGGGGAAGAGAACAGAAGGCCGCTGTGGGGTGGGGACCGAACTTCCCAACTACGTCCGCCAGTCAGGAGTAACTACGCGGTCGCGCGTGATCGCCCCCACGGTCTGCGTGCCGCAATTGCCCATCACGAGCTTGAGCTCGCCCTGCAGGATCTCGACGACGCGATCCACGCCCGCTTGCCCGAAGGCGCCCAGTCCCCACAGGAAAGGACGGCCGACGCCGACGGCCCGTGCTCCGAGGGCCAGCGCCTTGAAAACATCGGTGCCTCGCCGGAAGCCTCCGTCCACAAACACCGGGATGCGGTTGCCAACCTCGGCCACAACTTCGGGCAGCGCTTCGATGGTGGCTCGGCCGGTTTCGGTCGAGCGGCCTCCATGGTTCGAAACCCAGACCGCATCGAAGCCGTGCTCAACCGCCAGGCGGGCGTCTTCGCGCGTGTCGATCCCTTTGATCGCCAGCTTCACCGAAACCAGCTTGCGCAGACGGTCTGCGAATGCCCAGTCCATCGCGGGATTTTGCGTGCTGACTCCCGTCATGTCGATGCCGTCGTACATGCGCTTTTCCTTGAGGGAAGTTCCGGGCTCGCCCTCATGGCAGGCCGCGCACTGACGCAGATCTTTTGGCCGCATACGTTTGTAAGTCTGGCTGTTTCTGCCGGTGGTGTTGTCGACGGTCAGCGCGACCACCGGGCATCCTGCAGCTTCCACGCGATGGATGAGCTTCTCTGTGACTGCCCACGAGGAAGGCGCGTAGAGCTGATACCAGACAGGCCGACCGAGCGCTTTGTTCACGTCTTCGACGCCGGTTGAGGTGCTGGAAGACAGAACCTGCAGCGTGCCGCGGGCCTTGGCGGCGCGGGCTACCGCCAGTTCGCCATCGACGTTGAAGGATCGCTCGCCGCCGGTGGGGCACAAGAAAACCGGACTGTTGTACATCGTTCCCCACAACTCGGTGCGTATGTCGACTTTGGTGGCATCCACCAGACGTCGCGGTCGCAGTTCGACGTGTTTGAAGCCGTCGCGATTGGCCTTCAGAGTGAGGTCGTCGTCGACACCACTCGTCATGTACGCCCAGTGGCCCGCGCCGACCTTGCGGTGCGCGGCCTCTTCGAAATCCGTTACGTCGAGCGCGTCCTTCGGGTCGGCGATGACATCGGCGGCCAGCTGGGTCTGGAGTGCCGCGGCTCTCACCCCGCCGAGTGCCGCGATATAAGGACTACAGGCCAGAAACTTGAGAAAAGCGCGGCGATCGCGCAAGACAGCGCACAGGCCGGAGGTCCGTTGTGCTCGCTCCAGTAAATGTGCTGTCATGGTCGCGTATTCTATCGCATCGAAGTTCAAAGCATGACGCTAAGGAAGCGGTTCCAATTTGACAATGGATGCTCCGTGGTTATTTCCCACCCAGAACGTCAAGGGGCTTGTAGAGTTGTCGACGAACACCCGGCGGACGTTCGTAAAGCGCGGCAACAGATACTCGATGAATTCACCGGTCTTCGGATCCAAACGCTGAATCGTGTCGGTGAACTCCCCGCCAGACCACGCGTCGCCGTTCTTATCCGCCGTCACGTCATAAGGCCATGATCCCGGCGTCGGCGGAAACCATTCCTGAAACTTCTCCGTCCGCGTATCGAACATCCCGATCCGATCGCTGTGGTTCTCGCCGAACCACAGGCGGGCTTCCTTATCCAGCATGCCCCGGCGCGGGCCCGATCCCGCCGTTGGCGTCTTATATAGGGTGATCCTCCCGGTCTTCGCATCGATTCTGCCGATCTGCTCCCCTCCAAAAACCGTGAAGTACACGTTGTTCTGAGAGTCGGAAATAACGTCGTAAATATTAGGCCTCGGAATGGCGAATGGCGTAAAGACTTCGAACTTGCCGGACTTCAGATCCAGCCGCAACACCGTATACGTCCCGGCATCCTGCAGCCAGACCTTCCCATCCACGTAAGAGTGCTCCGGGCTTACCTGGTTGATCTGAACGTAGTCGCCATTCAGTTCCGGCGGCAGGCTCCAAGTCTGGAACTTCTCCGTTTTCCGGTCGAATTTCGCGACGCCGCCCTGGAACTGCATTCCCAGCCACAGGTTTTCATCCTTATCGAAGCGCAACGCCAGGCTGCCGGTCGGGGATCCCGGCTTCAACCGGGGCAACTGATATTCGGTGGCCTTGCCCGTCTTCGGATCGATCTTTCCCAGGATCTGTTCGCCGAAGCTCGCGTACCAGGCCATGCCTTCCGAATCCACAATTACGTCATGCGGTTGCCTGGTCTTCTGCGGCAGATCGTATTCCGTGTAAATAACCTGGGTCGCCTTCCCCTTGGGCCGCGGATGCGTTTTGAATGAATACTTCCACGAGGGCCCGGAGCTGAGATTCAGCGTGCTCAGGTATTGGGCCTGGTGACGCCAGCTTTCCAGCTTCTTCTCCAGCGGATCTTCACCCCCGCCGATGCGAGGCGCGACAAGCTTCTGAGGCATCAACGGGAACGAGAGTTGCGGGTATGTCGACATCCGCTCGATGATAGGCACAAATGTCTCCGCGTCATAACGCGACCGCATGATTCGCTCCAGAGTGTGGCAGTGTGTGCAGTTCCGGATCGATGCCCTCTGTTGCTCGGTACCGGGCAAGCTCGCGAGCCATTCCGCATTGGAAAGTTGCGCCGCAAGATCGGTTGTCTTACGAAGTTTCAGGTCGGCCGTGACGGTCTTGCCTGCAACAGCGTCGACCGCGCCGGGGCTCTCGATGTCGTAGCCCACAGCCCGGATGCGAAGGGCATACTGGCCGGGCGGCATCTTTGCCGACGGAAACCGAAAGCGACCGCTGTCATCGCTTACCACGGTGACCGTGATTGTGGACCCCGCCCGCTTGGCGCTGACCAGTACTCCTTCCATCCTGCCTTCCTCGGCAGAGGTGACCTGTCCGGTGAAAGCAACGGCGTCAGGAGCCTTCGCGCGCAGGCTCCCAAGCGCAGCGATCAAAAGAATCAAAGCTCGCATGCTCATCCTTAGCGATTGTATGTCTTGCTAAATCCGTTGCGCGCGTTGGTAACTGTGAAGGAACCATCCTGCTTGGCGGACAATTTGATCCAATAAGCCGTGCCGTTATGGACCGGCGCAGGCGGTGCGCCTGGCCCGGGTTGCGGCGCCGGAGTGGGCGCAATGGGCATCGCACCCGGCTGATCATCGGCGGTATTCGCGATGAACATTCCGGGCACCGTGTACTCCTGTCCGCTCAGAAGAGAAAAATGAAGCTGCCAGAGATCTTCGAGCCCCGGCGACGAATGCACGGCCTTCATGGTGTCCGGATCGCCGCCTTTCCGAGTGCCGTTATTCATGATGGCGACACGGGGATGGAGCGCATGTACCAGCACCTCCGAATTTGAGCTGGCCTGCCCGTGATGCAAACCCAGCAGCACATCCACCGTGCCGATCCGGTTGTTCGGGCACATCAGCTCGAATTCCTTGTTCTTTGTGACATCCCCCAGATGAATCGCGCGAAATCTTCCGAATGCGACATGGATGCCGACGGATTGCGGGTCTTCGGCGTTGTTATCGCCGGGCTTGAAACCCGCGCAGTAAGGATTGGGCTTGCCCGCGCCGGATAAAGGGGTCTGAATTACCTTGCCCGCCGAAGTCACCACACGCACGTCGAGACCCGCCATGGGAATCCTGTCGCCCGGTTTCGCCACGATGTGCGATGCGCCGGCATAGAGCTTCGGGTAAGTATCCCGGAGAAACGTGTCGGCAACATCGCCCGGCTGGACGTTCGGGCCGTGATCGATGAACTCCCGAATGGGCACTCGCGAAGCCAGTTCGGCCATACCGCCGAAATGATCGCCGTGCCAGTGCGTGGTGATCAGGTGATCGATCCGCTGAACTCCTGCGTCTTTCATAGCATCCACGATGCGGCCCGCATCGCGCGGAGCGGCCACTGTGCCGACGTTGCCGGTATCGATCAACAGAGTTTCATGAGAAGGCGAGACAAACAGCACCGCGTTGCCGCCTTCGACGTCGATGACATAGACGTCGAGAGTCGGCGAGGCCTTCGTCTGCGCGGACACGGAAACCGCGAAAACCAATGAGAGAATCGCCGGTGTGTGCGTCATAACTTACTTCTTCACGAACTTGTGCAGCGCCATCGAGCTCACGCCGGCCGCATAGATCTCTCCCTTTGCGTCGGCGCACACCCCCTCGGCGAGCGCGACTTGCGGATTCGTCGAAGTGTCCGGAATAAACGCCTTCACCTTGCCCGTTTTCGCGCTACCGATCCGGATGCCGCGCTTTACCCCGGGATTGGTCTTGTCATCCGATTGCGAGTCCACCGCATAAAGCGTGTCGTCTTTCGAAATGAAGATTCCGCTCGGACGGCCGAACTGCTTCCACTGATCGATGAACTTTCCGTCCCGATCGAAGATTTGAATCCGGTTGTTTACACGGTCGGCGACGAACACGCGTTCCTTCGAATCCAGCGCAATGCTGTGCGGAGTGTCGAACTCGCCCGGACCCGATCCTTTCTTTCCCCACGTGGTGACGAACGTTCCATCCTTTGAGAATTTCACGACGCGCGCATTCGTATCGCCGCCATGCCCGTCGGCCACGAAGATGTCGCCGTTGGGAGCCACGGCAACGCCCGCCGGGCCATTGAATGTATCGGGACCCGCGCCCGCCACGCCGGCTTTTCCGAGCGTCATCAGGATTTTTCCTTCCGGGCTGAATTTAAAAACCTGCTGGCCCCTGCCGTCTTTTCCCTGTGCGTCGGTAACCCAGACGTTGGCGTCGCTGTCCGTGGCCAACCCATGGGCCTGCACGAACATCCCGGCGCCAAAGCTTTTCAGAGCCTTGCCGGAAGCGTCGAACTCCAGGATCGCGGGATCACTGCGATGGAACACCCAGATGTTGCCGTGCACATCCGGGGCGACGTTGATTACCTGCCCCCATTGGACACCGGGCGGAAGCTGCGCCCAATCTTCGATCGCGCGGTAGGGATTCGGTGGATCGCCGCTGGAGCCGGCGCTGATGTGGGCGCATGCCGCGATGGCCGCGACGATCAATATTCGAAACACGACTCCCGCCCGACACGAACGCGACATAGCAGATTCTCCTCCGCAGGACAGGCCTGCAACGTGACGATCTTACTCTCTTCCAGTGAAAAAAACATACTAAAAAAACTCAACTCTTGCCGATAAGCGGACCGATGGCTTCAATCGCGCCAGTGAATCCGGGGGTTACCGACGTGCTCCAGCTGCTGTCCGGCGCAGGATCGGCCTCCGTCTCTTCGGCGTTGTCTTCAACCGCAGTGCAGTCCGCGTTGCAGAACGCTTCGCCGTCGGATCTCGTGCAGTTGAGCGCTGCGGCGCTGCAATTGCAGGATGTCAGTGACCTATTTGGAAGCTCGGGCTCATCGACTGCCACAGCCGCAGCCTCATCGGAGTCGCAACTGATCTCCGACCTTTTCGGCACGAATACCAACGCCGGGGCGGCCACTTCCCTCAGTCTGTTGGCCTGATCCGTCTGTTGACGAAGATCCGTTTCTTGACGAAGCCGAACGCGTCACGCACAATCGAGGTGCCGCCGTCGCTTCGCCATGAGTATTCAGGAAAATAAAGATCGAATCCTCACCACACACGTGGGCAGCCTGCCGCGCCCCGCGGCCCTCCTCGACCTCATAAAAGCAAGGTTTGAAGGTGTTGCGGTCGACCAGAATCAGTATGAAGAACAAGTGCGAGCCGCGGTCGCTGCCTGCGTTCGCAGACAAGCCGAGACGGGCATCGACATTCTCACCGACGGCGAACAGTCCAAGCCCGGGTTTTTCACTTACGTGCGAGACAGACTCGAAGGTTTCGAAGCCCGCCCGGGCCAACGCTCGGAAAAATTTCAGGCGGAAGTGACGGCCTTCCCGGAGTACTACGAGCAATATTTCAAGCGGGCGATGTTGGGAGGCTCCGTCGTTCCCGGAGTTCCTCTGGTCTGCACAGGTCCCGTCAAGTACCGTGGCGAAGAGGCACTAAAACACGACATCGACAACCTCAAAGCGGCTACAGCCAACCTGAACTATCACGCCGCATTCCTGCCGTCGGTAGCCCCCAGTGGCGTCGGGACCAACGAATATTACCGCACCGAGGAAGAATTTTTCCATGCCGTGGGAGTCGCCCTTCGCACCGAATACAGGGCGATCGTGGACGCGGGATTTCTCCTGCAAATTGACGACCCGTTCCTTTCCGAGAATTTTGGCGACCCCAGTCTCGATCCCGCCCGGCGCAAAGCCATGGCATGGATTTACGTCGAGGCGGTCAATGAAAGCCTGCGCGGAATCCCGCCCGAACGAGTGCGCTTCCACACCTGTTACGGCATCAATGAAGGACCGCGTATCCATGAAGCCGCGCTGGCGGATGTGGCCGGCCACATGCTGAAAGTGAACGCCGGAGCGTACAGTTTTGAAGCCGCCAACGCGCGCCATGAGCACGAGTATCACCTCTGGGAGACAGTGAAGCTGCCGGAGGGGAAAGTGCTCATACCCGGCGTGATTACGCATGCGAGCAATATCGTCGAGCACCCGGAGCTGATTGCCGAACGCATACTGCGATTCGCGAAGCTCGTGGGCCGCGAGAACGTGCTCGCCGGAGCCGACTGCGGCTTCTCTTCGCAAGCCACTTACAACACGGAAGTACACCCAACTGTCATTTGGGCGAAGTTCGAAGCCTTAAGGGACGGCGCGCGTCTGGCGTCGAAGCGGCTGTGGACCTGAGCGTAATTTCGGCAACAACCTACTTGACTCACATGCCGATTTAGAGTATGCTTGATTCATGGGCGAGATTAACTCCAAGATTCCAGAAGGATTGCAGGGTGCAATCGAGCATTTTTCGGACCCTCAAGTATGCTTCGATCTCGCAAAAGAGGCTAAGTGGGGCGCAAAGGGTCCGGTATGCCCGCGCTGCGAGTCGAAACGCCTGTCTTTCCTGACAACGCGGTTCATGTGGACGTGCTTGGATTGCCGGAAACAGTTCTCTGTCAAAGTCGGTACGATCTTCGAAGACAGCCCGATCCCGCTCAAGAAATGGTTCTGCGCAATGTGGCTGGTTGCCAACTGCAAAAACGGAATCAGCTCCTATGAGATCGCGCGGGCACTGAAGGTCACCCAACAAACGGCGTGGTTCATGGATCACCGCATCCGCTACGCGATGCACAATGGCACGATCAACAAGATGACGGGCGAAGTCGAGGCTGACGAAACCCACATCGGTGGTAAGGCCCGGTTCATGCACAAGGACCGCCGCGATAAGATGCGCGGTCGGAGCAACTTCGGAAAGGCTGTCGTATTCGGACTACTGGAACGCGAGACGGGCCATGTTCGCGTTGCGGTCGTGCCGGACCGCAGCAAAGAGAGTTTGCAAGGTGAAGTCCGCAAGCATGTTCGTCGCCGTGCGCACCTGATGACCGATGAGCACTTGGCCTATGAAGGCCTTGGCTCGGACTACACCCACAACGTCATCAATCACGCTGAATCGTACGTCGAGGGCAACGTCCACACGAACCGGATGGAGAACTTCTGGAGTCTCCTGAAGAGAGCCATCAAAGGCAGCTACGTAAGTGTCGAACCGTTCCATTTGTTTAGATACCTTGACGAGCAGGCTTTCCGCTATAACGAACGTCACCTGTCGGACCGTGAGCGGTTCGAGAAGGTGCTTGGAGCAATCTCCGGCAAGCGCTTGACCTACGCGCGGGTGAAGGGGTGACACAGAATCCTGCACCCCGCAGCCAAGGCAGGGCAGAGGACCCAAAGCCAGCGATCACAAAGACAACCGAGTACCGCCGCTTCCACAAGCTGCTTAAACAGGTCATCAAAGCGCCACCGCTGCGGCGAACCAAGACGCATGAATGAGCGCGAACTGCGCGTTCTGCGCACACTGGCAAACGAAGTGCGGGCGCTCCAGCAGGAGATACAGGCCGCACGTGTAGATCGCCAGACCAGCAAAGACTCCGACAATGACGAGATAGTTCAACCACTCCGTGCTGAAGTCACGGTAACTCCTCAGCTTGACCCAGCACACCGCGAATATTATGATGCCGAGAACCGTGACCGAAACTCTTTTGGGCGAAAGTTCAAGCCTTGGGTTGAGACAATCGGCGTGCTGGTCGCCGTCGCCCTTGCTGTGTTTAATCTTTTGGTACTGAGGCAAATCCAACAGCAAACGCCGCAGATCACAAAAGCGGCTACCGCTGCCGGTCAACAAACTGAGTTGTTTCGTCGGCAAATGGAAGGAACTATGGCCGCCATACTTTACATGGCGATTAGCATTAATTACTCTCGGTGCTGCGATTTGCAGATTGTGCTTTCCAACGGCGGTGGAGTAATAGCCAATAAAGTGACCGCCAGCGTCACGGAGACGATAGAGAAGCTGCCAACTAAGACGCCGACTGGCCCAGCGCGCACGTTCATCATTCCATCTCAGCCGTTGAAGCCGTCTAACCCGAATACGGGCGGAGGGCAAATTGTTTCCGATTTTTCCATTCCAGAACTTACGACCGATACGCGCGACTCCTTCGCCCGTTTGGATCGGACCATGCGTGTTGAAATCACTATGAGCTACGAAAATGGTTTTGGAACTTTGGTTACCCAATCTGAATGCTGGCGCTATCTGGTTGAGAATTTCAGAGCCGGAAATCCCGACCACAATGCGATACTTGGCCCTAGCTCGTTCGGCTTTAGAGAGTGTAATGATTTTGACGAAAGACTTATCGAGTCCCTCAAAAGTAAACGTTTGGCCGAAGAAGACTATCAAAAACAGATAGAAGAAAGGGCCAAAAAACGGCTTGGCCAGCCTGTCACGCCAGCCCCACGATAACAACTTCTGTGTGAGTGAAGTAGGTTGTTGCCGTAATTTCTACGCCAAATACGCGGTCGAGCAGCCGGTGTTTCGAGAAAAATCTGCGTGACGAACCACGCCCCATCCGACCCCTGTGCGAGGCCCACGCTGGTATCCGTATATTCCGGATTGAGGGCACTCTGCTGTGCCGCGCACTCCGCAACGGCATCGGACCATTGCAAAGCACTGGCCCCTCTCATTTGCCTCAGCTCGTTGATTCGCGAAAAGATGCGGCGTGCGAAATCCGGCTTACCGGAGCGCGACACAGCGGACGTTTGCGACCCGACGGCAACTATATCCGACTGTAAGACAGCTGCCTGTAAGACCGATCGCCGTGTCATCATAGAGCCCCGCACTTACCAGACTTTGCACGCCTTTTCACGCACCATCGGCTGGCCGAGCCGGCATGAGAAGGCCGTCTGAAATTCCGGCATATTCGACACCACGCCGTTGACACGGTATTCGTTCGGCGAATGCGGGTTGGTAATAGCGTTCGCGCGAAGGCTCTCGGGACGCTCGCTGCCGCAAGCCCACTGCGCCATGCCGACGAAAAATCGCTGATCGGGCGTCAAGCCGTCGACGGATTGGAGCGCCTTGCCTTTGTTGGCGGCTTTCCACGCCATGTAAGCAAGAAGAGTCCCGCCGAGATCGGCAACGTCTTCGCCCATCGTGAGCTTGCCGTTGATTTTGATATCGTCGACCACTTTGAACTGAGAGTATTCACTCGAAACGCAATCGGCGCGCTGTTGGAACTCCGCGGCATCGGTCTTGGTCCACCAGTCGTGCAGATTGCCTTTGGCGTCGAACTGGCGGCCTTCGTCGTCAAAGCCGTGGGTCAGTTCATGGCCGATGGTTGCGCCGGTATTGCCGTAGTTCGGCGCGTCGTCCATCTTCGGATCGAAGAGCGGAGGCTGCAGAACGCCGGCGGGGAAATTGATATCGTTCATCTGCGGATCGTAGTAAGCGTTCACTGTGGGAGGCGACATGCCCCACTCGGTCCGATCGACGGGCTTGCCGATTTTGCGCAGTTGACGGAGGGATTCGAAAGCCACGGCGCGTTCCACGTCTCCCAGGAAATCGTCCGGGCGGATCTCGACGGCGCTGTAGTCGCGCCATTTGTCCGGATAACCGATCTTATCGACGACGCCCCTGAGTTTGACGAGCGCCTGCCGTTTGGTGGCCGGGCTCATCCACGGGAGGCCTTCGATTTCATTCCGCATGGCGGTTTCGATCTCTTTCGTCATCGCCACCGTGCGGGCTTTCGTTTCCGGCGTGAACGTTTTTGCGACGAAAACCTGGCCCAGCGCTTCGCCGAGATTGTGATCGACGAGTTGCACGCAGCGCTTCCAGCGGGGCTGCATGGCGGTCACGCCGCGCAAATATTTGCTGTAAAAGTCGAAATCGGCCTGCACAAAGACGGGGGAAAGGAACCGGGCTTTGGCATGAATAAGGTGCCAGCGCAGATAGGCCTTGAGGTCGTCGATGGAGTTCGACTTCAACTGCACTTCGAGCTCACGATAGAAGGCGGGCTCGGTGACATTGACCCGCGTGAAGGCGGGGGCTTGCAGGGCAGCGAGATATTCGTTCCAGCGGAATGACGGCGTCAGAGCCTGCAGTTCGCCGCGCGTCATTTTGTGAAAGAGCTTGTAAGGATCGCGCCGTTCCACGCGCGTGAGCGAAGCCTTGGCCAAAGCCGTCTCGATCCGCATCACGGTCTTGGCGTCGGCTGCGGCCTGCTCGCCTGTTTCTCCGAGAAGTTGGAGCATTTGCGCCATGTGAGCCAGATACTTCTGCCGAATTTCCTCCGATTTCGCGTCGGTCTTTGTGTAGTAATCGCGGTCGGGAAGCCCCAGACCGCCCCCATCCGCGAAGCCGATGACGGAAGAGGAATCGGCATAGTCCTGGTTGGATCCGAAGTCGAAGAACATGCTGCTCGCGTAGAGCGTAAGGTGCTGATGGGCCAGAAAGGCGGGCAGGTCGCCAACAGACTTCAACGCCGCGATCTGCCGCAGCGTGGCATCGAGAGGCGCGGCGCCGGCTTTCTCTGCCGCGGATTCATCCATGCAGGCGTGGAAAAAGTCGCCGATCTTCTGTTCATTCGCCGTTCGCGCGCCGCCGTTCTTTCCGGCTTCCAGCAGCAGGCCCCAGAGGAAGAGCTCGTTCTCGTAAGTCAGCTTGCTGTAGACATCCCAACGGGCCTGATCGGGTGGAATCGGATTGTCCTTGATCCAGGTCCCACACGAATACTGGTAGAAGTTATCGCAGGGCTGCACGGAGCGATCCATGGCCCGAAGATCGAGGCTTGGCGTGTAGGGCAGGGAAGCAAGGGGCTGCTGCGCCATCAAGCAGGGAACAAAAATCATGAACGTGGCGCACGCACTCGTGCGTGCCGCGTCGAGACTCTTCTCGACGCTTGTCTTCCGTCGCAAACACAGGTGTCGAGAAGAGTCTCGACACGGCTCGCAAGAGTGCGCGCGCCACAATCTCACTTTGCCCCCTTCTTTCTCAGATCCCCATAGAGCAGTTCTTCCGCATATTCCACACACTTAAACTCCGCCAGTTGCGCATCCTTTTCCACTCGCCGGTACAGCGGCATGCTGATTTTCCATGGCCGCATGAATACCTGCGGATCTTCGATCGTAGCCTCGTAGTTCAGATGAATCGCATCCGTGCGCGTGAATCGTTCCACCACATGGAGTGCGTTGCTGTGGAAGTCCCCAGCACGGTCGAACCAGCTCAGATCGTTGAAACCCGTGTTGTCCACCACCAGCGTGTCGCCTTCCCAATGCCCGTTTTGCGTGCCCATCCACGTATCCACCGAAGCGGCTACCGGCTTCTCCATGTTGATGATGCGATTCGTGCTGGCATACTCATAAGCCATCAGGATCACCTTTGCGGATTGAACGATCTGGAACGGAAACGGCATGTACGTGGCGCGCGGGATGCCCGGCATGTAGCATTTCACCTCGGGATCCAGCTTCCAGCGGTTGGCAAAGTTCTCTTTCCTCTTCGCCAGAGCCTCGGGCTTATAGGGAATCGTTCCGCCCTCCACCACTTCCGCGCCCGGACGGTACCGCGCCCAGAGCGCCCATCTGGAAATACGGACCGCCCTGGGACGGATGATCCTGCAGATCCCAATTTGCCGTTCCGAGCGCTCCCATATTCCGCTCAGGTCCGCATGGCCATCGGCGGCTCTTGGCGCCCGGTACGCAGCGGGCCTCTGCGCCCATAAGTCCGGCGCTGCGAGCAACGCCGCAGTCGCCAATACGGCCTTACGGAATAGATTTGGCATTTATCTCTTAAACAGTCTACGCCCGCACTCGATGAATTTACCGAGCCGCGACCGCAGGGAGTCGTTTCCGCTCGCGCCACTCAATTTTTACAGTACGTTGCCGCTTGACATAGTCCCACGCGCGATATAAAGTGCACTCCATGTGTGGAGGTACGCAATGAAAAAAGTGTGGAGGTACGCAGTGAAAAAAGCTTCAGTCGCAACATTCTTGACTCTTTTGTTAGCCTTGGGCGGTGTCAGCCTGTGGGCTCAGATATCACTTTCGCAAATCCAGGGAACCGTTCTGGATGCCAGCGGCGCGGCCATCCCCGGCGCCTCTGTTAAAGCAACCAACACGGCCACTGGCGTGGTGCGTACTGTGAACACGGGCGGAGACGGCAACTACGTCATACCTGATCTTCCGGTTGGACCGTATCGCCTGGACGTAACCAAGGAAGGTTTCGCCACGGCGGCGCAGACCGGAATCATTTTACAGATTGCCACCAATCCGACCATCAATGTCTCGCTGAAGGTCGGCAACGTGAGCGAACAAGTGTCGGTGGAGGCGAACGCGGCGCTGGTGGAAACGCAGGCCACGGGCGTCGGAACCGTGATGGAAAACCAGCGCATTTTGGAATTGCCGCTCAACGGCCGCGTAGCAACCGACCTGATCCAATATACCGGCGGCGTGATTCCCCAGGGCGTCGCGGGCAATGGCGGATTTCCCAACACGCAGCAGTTCGTGATCGCCGGTGGGCAAGCTTACGGCGTTGCGTTCTACCTGGACGGCAGCATATTCAACAACCCTTGGGACTTGGCGAACATGCCGCTGCCTTTTCCAGACATGCTGCAGGAGTTTAAGGTCGAAACCAGCACGCTGACTGCTTCGAACGGCATTCACGCCGGCGGCACGGTCACGGGCGTGACCAAAGCGGGCACCAACTCTTTCCACGGTGATGCGTTCGACTTTTTCCGCAACGGCGATATGAACGCCCGCAACTTCTTCGCGCCGACCCGCGATACCCTCAAACGGAACCAGTTTGGCGGCACCGTCGGCGGCCCCGTGAAGAAGGACAAGATATTCTTCAGTTTCGGCTGGCAGAACACGATAGTCCGTCAGGCTCCCGTAAATAACTCGGCCAACACTTTTGTCCCGACCGCCGCCATGCTGCTGGGCGATTTCAGCGCTTGCCCCACCGACATCCCGACCGCCGCGCAAACCTCGGCAGCGACCGTCGCCAAGTTCGTGAACAATAAAATCGCCCCTTCGCTGATCGATCCGGCGTCGCTTGCGCTTGCGAAGCTGCTGCCGCCGCCGACCACCAGCCAACCTTGCGGCAACACGAACTTCGGAATCATTACCGACGTCAATGAGGACCAGTATGTCGGCCGCGGTGATTGGCAGTCCAGCTCGAAGAACACCCTTTTCGGGCGTTATCTTCGCGATCACTACTTCCGGCCGCCGGGACAGAATTTCACACCGAACAACCTTCTCGTCAGCACCGCAGGCGCATTGGATGACGCGGACCAGGGCTGGGCCTTCGGCGACACGTATTTGTTCAGCGCGACGCTGGTCAATCAGTTCCGCGCCAGCGTGGACCGGATCGGCATTCATCGCTATGACGACGACTATGTCTCCGCCTGCGATCTCGGCGTTATTGGAGTTTATTGCGGGTATGTGCCGCACCAGAGCGGTTTCGCGGTGAGCACCAACGGCTTTAGTCTTGGGCCCGGTACCGGCGGACAGGCGGTGGCGCATACCACACCTTTACAGATCAACGACGACATCAGCTGGGTGAAGGGCAACCATCAGATCAACTTTGGCGGTGGAATGGTCGCGGGAAAGATGCTTTTCGATGGGAACGTCTACTCGCAAACCAGCTGGACCTTCCCCGATATGGGCGCATTCTTAGCCGGGTATTTCAGCGGGAACTCGCTTTCCCTGCCCAACGATCTCAACATAAAAAAGTATAATCCGGATCTATATATTCAGGATACCTGGAAGGTGACTCCGAAGTTTACCGTAAACGCGGGCCTGCGCTGGGAGCCGTACATCTCACCCACGAATATCACGGGCTCGATCTACAACTTCAGCCAGGCGAATCTCGCCGCGGGGATCAGGAGCACATCCTTTACTAACGCGCCTGCCGGTCTCACTTTCCCGGGCGACCCCGGCTTCAACGACCACAAGGGCCAGAACAACGAGTGGCTTCTGATGGCGCCTCGCATGGCTGTGGCTTACGACCCCAAGGGTGACGGAAAAACAGTCATCCGCGCTTCCTGGGGAATCTCTTACGATTACAACGCCGGTGAGTTGTGGGTGAACGCGGCCGATGCCCCGCCTTATGGCGGCACCGAGATCTTCGGGGGCAACACGTTCAGTAATCCTTACTGCCTGGGCGCGCCGGTCGGGTGCCAGGGCGATGTCGGCGGAAATATCTTCCCTTATGTCGCCAACAAGAATGCCCCGTTTGCCGCAAACGGAGTCTATATAGCTACACCGGCTCACTTTAAGACGACCTCTGTGAACCAGTGGAACCTCACGCTCCAGCATCAGTTCGGCCGTGACTGGCTGGGGTCGATTCAATACATTGGAAGCGAGAGCGCGCATCTTCTCGACTCGTATCAGCTGAATCCGGGCGTCTATATTCCCGGACAATGCGTTGCGGGCCAGTACACCCTGACGGCCCCCGGCGCCTGCTCCACCACTGCAAACACGAACGGTCGGCGGGTATTCAACATCGCGGGATACCCCGGCCTCGCCACTTCCGGCCCCAGTTCCTACGGGAATGTGGATACCTTCGACGACGGCGGCACATCGAGCTACAACGGCTTGCTCCTGGCTATGAACAAGCGCTTGAGCAAAGGTCTGATTGTCAATGTCAACTACACCTGGTCGCACTGTATCGGCGACCTGAACATCGGCGACGCCACCGGCAACGCGGGAGCCGGGTATACCCAGCCCGGTAACCGCCGCCTCGATCGCAGCAACTGCCAGTCCAACGAAATCGGCGGTACCTTCTCCGCCGACCGCCGCCAGATCTTCAATTCGACCGTTGTGTATCACACTCCGAAGCTCGCGAACGAGTGGGAGACCAAACTCCTCTCGGACTGGGTAGTCACGGGGATTTATCATGCAATGTCGGCGTACTGGCTTACGGCCAGCCTGTCAACCGACATAGCACTGACCGGCGCGTCGGTGGAGCGGCCGACCCAGGTGCTGTCAAATACACTGTGCGCCAACCCCGGTCCTCCTCCAAGCTGCTGGATTAATCCGGCAGCCTTCGCCACCCCTGCGACGGGTACCTTCAGCACTATGGGCAAGAACAACATTCCCGGGCCGGCATTTTGGCAGATGGATCTGGCGATTGCCAAGGACTTCCGCATTCATGAGCAACACACTATCCAGTTTCGTGCCGAAGCCTTCAACTTGACCAACAGCTTCCGCGCCGGCATTCCCTCCGCGCCTGGCGCCACGGGGCTGGCGGCCGGCGGCTCGGGTATCGCCACGTCATTCCCCTCGACGACGTTCGGTACGATCACCACCGCGCTCGATCCGCGCATTCTGCAACTGGCCCTCAAGTACTCGTTCTAACGAGAGTTGATTAAGACCGCTCCCTCTGGTCACGGCTCAGAATGGTTTTTCCGAGCCGTGACCAGAGGGAGCGGTTTATTTTTGCGCGGCCGCGGCCTTTTCTTCAGCTCGCGCCGCACTCAGGGAATTCGACATCGCGTAGTTCCCCTCATGGCAGGCGTACTCGAAAATCTGGTAGCCAGGTTCGTGGGTAATCTCAAAAGCGACCGTCCAGGGCGCCGTATAAGTCTTCGGATCGTAGATCGTCACCTCATAGTGAATGCTTCGGTCGTTGAGGCGCGTGAATCTTTCGACCAGTCGGAGATCGTCGCTATACGGCAGACCACCGCCGTTTCCCACGAAGCCGTTATGCCCGCCAATGAAATTCGTAGTCTCGATGACTAGCGTGTTGCCTTCCCAATGTCCGCGCGGATCGCCCATATAGGTGCGCAGAGTCTCCGGAGCATGCGGACGCCCGTCGAGTGGAATGATGCGGGTTTCGTGAATCATCTCATAACGAATCGCCACCAGTCCCGGTTGCTGCACAATCTCCGACCCGTTCCCGTAGATCACCGGGAACATAGAGCCCGCCACGCCGCGCGTAATGCAGCGGTCGTACATACTGATGTCCAGCCACGACTCCGGCCTGGGTTTCCGCGCGGCGGCAACGGCTGCGCGGACCGACTCACCGTAAGGCGTTAACGGTGGAATGCGTCCGTTTGGAGGATCGACGACTAATGATGTCTGGCGCGGCGCCCGGCGGGCGAACTCAGTCCAATTCGTTGGAACGGCCTTGGCGTCGACGCCCTTCTGCCGGGCCCAGTAACCCGCGTTCGGATAGACGCCGGCCTGGACACTGGTCGCAAGCAGATCCGTTTCCTTGGCGCGCGCGGCGTACTCTTCGTCGTTCAGAAACTTCCGGTTGCCATACTGTGCGGGCCGCTCGAACGGCACGCCGTAGAAATCGTCGCTGGTCCAGACGCCCTGAAGGTCCGGATCGCCCCAAGCCGTCTTCGGAGGCGTCCCGGATTTGGTTGATGGCTTCGTTTGTGCCGATGCCGCGGCGCACAGGACCAGCATGGTTAGGAATCGATTTTGCATCGAGCGCCTCTTTCGCGATTATATTTTGTTTCGTGACGTGTGGGGCAAGACCATCGTCTTATGCGGTCGGCCGGGCCGCGCGCGCAAGGAGCAGTTCGCGCTCGCGGGCATTACCGGTGAGGGCCGCGGCACGCTCGAACTCTACGCGGGCTTCATCGAAACGGCCGACTTTGGCCAGAAGGTCGCCGCGCACGCTCGGCAGCAGATGATAGTTCTGCAGCAGCGGCTCTGAATAGAGCGCGTCGACAAGCACGAGTCCCGCTTCCGGTCCCGACGCCATCCCAACGGCGACCGCGCGATTCAGTTCCACGATGGGGGATGGCGTGATCTGCGCGAGTTGTCCGTAGAGTTCCACTATGCGCGCCCAGTCGGTTTGCTCCGGCGTAGCCGCTCGAGCGTGACACGCCGCAATAGCGGCCTGCAGCGCGTAAGGCCCGAGCGCGGGGGAAAGCTGTTCGGCCCGAGCCAGCGCCGCGAGGCCACGGCCTATGAGGAGTCGATCCCAAAGCGCGCGGTTCTGATCGAAGAGCAGGATGGCCGCTCCTGACGGACTTACCCGCGCTCGGGAGCGCGAGGCTTGAATCTCCATGAGCGCCACCAGGCCGTGGACTTCCGGCTCCTTCGGAACGAGCTCGGCTAAAATGCGGCCGAGCCGCAGGGCGTCTTCGCACAGGGCCGGACGCATCCAATCGTCGCCGGCCGTCACGGTGTAGCCTTCGTTGAAGACGAGGTAAATCACGTCGAGCACTGACGCCAGGCGAGCCGTGAACTCGGCCCCGCGCGGGATCTCGAATGGAACGCGGGCCTCGGCGAGCGTGCGTTTGGCGCGCACGATTCTCTGCGCGACCGTCGGCTCACGGACGAGGAACGCCCGCGCGATTTCCTCTGTGGTCAGGCCTCCGAGTAAACGGAGCGTCAAGGCAACCCGCGCCTCGGAGGGCAGAACCGGATGGCAGGCGGTGAACATGAGCCGCAGAAGGTCGTCGCCCACATCATCGTCCATCATGGCTTCGAGATCGGCCGCCGCCTTCCCTTGCCGCGTGTCGAGTTGGCGGCCCAGTTCCTGGTGTTTCACATCGAGCCGTTTGTTGCGGCGCAGCAGATCGATGGCGCGATGTTTCGCGGTCGCCATGAGCCACGCGCCGGGATTATTAGGCACGCCCGATTCCGGCCACTGCTCGAGCGCGGCGACGAGCGCGTCCTGCGCAAGCTCCTCGGCCACACCGATATCGCGCACGATCCGGGCGAGGCCCGCAATGAGCCTCGCCGACTCGATTCTCCAGACCGCATCGATTGCCTGAAATGCAGCCGTCACGACTACCGATCAGAGCATCTTTACTCCCCGAAGCGCAATAGGAAATTGGCATGAATACCGCTCCCTTTGGTCACGGCTCTGAAGGGGTTACTGAGCCGTGACCAAAGGGAGCGGTGTACTTGATACTACGCCGAAGGCGGATGCCCGGCAGCCCGCTGAAGATCCGGCGGAAAATCCGACATCTCCTGCACCTGCCGCACTTCGATCATTTCGTTGTCGAGGGCCGGGCATCGCGACGCCCATTCGATAGCCTCCGCTTTCGACTTTACCTGGATCATCCAGTACCCGCCGATCACTTCCTTCGCCTCGCTGAAGGGGCCGTCGGTGACCGTAGGCTCTCCGCCAGCGAACGAAACGCGCGCGCCTGTCGAAGGCGGATGCAGCCCATCGAGCGCCAGCAGCACTCCGGCCTTTGTGAGTGCCTCGTTGTATTTCATCATCGCGGCGATGTGCTCCGCGGACGGCATGGTGCCGGGCGACGCCTGTTCGTACCCTTTGGGGATCATAAGCATCATGAATCTCATTGGTTGGGCCGCCCCCCGCCGACTTCCAACTGGTGAAGCTCGCATTCGCCATCGCCTGCAATTTTCAGGAACGCTCTGGTCATTTCGATCGCTTCTTCGCGGGACTTCGCTTCCATGATCGCGAAGCCTCCGACGATCTCCTTTGCCTCGGTAAACGGCCCGTCGACCGTGATCTCACCTCGGCGTGCGCGGACGCGCGCTCCGCGTTTCGCGACAGGCAGGATTCCCCCGGTCAGGACCAGTGCGCCGGATTTCGTCGTCTCCTCAATCAGTTTCCCCATTTCCGCCATCTGCCCCTGGCTCATCGGGGTGGGCGATTGTGAGTCTCGTGTGTATACGGATAGGAACTTCATAATTGGATCTCCTTCACTTACGCGTCGAACGACGGGGACGCAAATCGACAAGGCCGGGAACTTTTTTTGGCCAGGCCGGTGGTGGAAAATCACCGCGCCACCGCATTGTTTCTTCGTCGTCTGCCCGTAAGTAATTGAATCTCAGTACTTGGAGCTTTGGCAACCCGCATGCCCTTTTTGTGGGCGTAAGGAGGAAACGAAAATGAAGACGAAGCTGATTGCGGGATTCCTGCTGGCGGGGAGCTGCTTGTTTGCGGCGCCGCGGATTGCGATTGGAGTGGGACTGGGAGTGCCTGTCGCCGGCTACTACGCGCCAGCGCCAGTCTATGTGGCTCCTCCTCCGGCACCGGGTCCGGGTTTCCTTTGGGTGGCCGGATTCTGGGGTCCGGGACATGTATGGCGTCCAGGCTACTGGGCTCCGCGTAGGGAGGCTTTCTTTGGTCCTCGCGCGCGCTTCCGCCGGTAATGCAAAGGCGCAGGCCACATTAGCCTTATAGAGTAGGTCTTCGGCCTGCGCCTTTTGGTGATGCTACTCTTCAAGTCTGCAGCTCCGCATTGAAAAGCTGGTTTACGGCGGTGAAGGGCTAAGCCGGTCGGATGGCGAGGTCGTCTTCACGCCGTTCGTGTTGCCCGGCGAGGCAATCGAGGCTGAGAGAAGCGAGTCGCGAAAGCACGTCCAGCGGGCGCGCCTGCTGCGTGTCGAAGAGCCTTCTTCGGATCGCGTGGAAGCGCCGTGTCCGGTATTCGGCCGATGCGGAGGGTGCCAGTATCAGCACGCCTCGTATGCCGCGCAACTACGCTTGAAGCGCGACATTCTCGTCGAAACGCTGCGGCGCGTGGGGAAGATCGAGCTCGACCCCGGGCAGATCGGAATCGAAAGCGCGGAGCCGTTCGGGTATCGCAATCGGGCGCAGTTTCATTTTGAGCGCGGTCGTATCGGATATCGCGAGATGAACTCGCGCCGCCTCGCCGCGGTTGACCAATGCCCCATCAGTTCGCCCAGGATCAACGAGATTCTTTCCAAGCTCAATCGCATGGTGCGGGACCGCCGATGGCCCGGCTTTATCGGATCGCTTGAAGTGTTCACCGACGAGCGGCAGGTGCAGTGGAACGTGCTCGAAAGCGATCAGCCGGTGGCAAAGCGGTTCTTCGACTGGCTGGCGGAGGAGATTCCGGGCACGGTATCGGGTGCGTTGGAATATGCGGTGAACGAGGATCGGTTCCAGGTCAGCGGGACTTCATTCTTCCAGATAAACCGGTTTCTGTTGCCTCGGCTCGCGGAGTTGGCGATCGGAGAAGCAGGCGGAGCCGCGGCATGGGATCTCTACGCGGGAGCGGGATTGTTCTCGCTGCCTTTGGCGCGGCGGTTTGAACGGTTAATCGCGGTGGAAGCGGGCCGAAGCGCTGCGGATCTGCGGCATAACGCGGAGCGCGCGCGGGCGCGAGTTGAGGTTGCCGCCGAGCAAACGGAAGTGTTTCTCGCCAAGGCGAAGGCTGCCCCGGATTTCGTGCTGGCGGATCCTCCGAGGGCGGGGCTGGGGAAAGCTGCGACCGCGCGATTGGCCGAGTTGCGTCCGCCAGTTCTTGTGATTGTGGCTTGTGATCCGGCGACGCTGGCGCGCGATCTGGCGGCCCTTCAGCCGGTTTATGAAATCGAGCGGATTACCCTGGTGGATTTATTCCCGCAGACCTTCCATCTGGAAACCATCGTCAGACTGCGCCTGAAATAGCCGTGGCGCGCGCACTCGTGCCGACGCCTGTCTTCTCCCGTGCACAAGTGTCGAGAAGAGTCTCGACACGGCTCGCACGAGTGCGCGCGCCACGCGGGTAGCTTATTCTCAAAGGAAACTCGATGTCCACCGCTGTTCAGGCTGAGTACCATACTTCCGGAGTGGTCCGGCTGACGCGCCCTCAGTTGGTGGGCACGATGCTCGGCCTGCTGCTTTCGGTGTTGCTCGCGTCGCTCGATCAGACAATAGTGGGGACAGCCGAGCCCAGGATCATTGCGCAGCTCTCGGGCTTTGACCGGTACCCGTGGGTGGCAACCAATTACCTGCTGACCTCTACGCTCGCGATTCCCATCTTTGCCAAACTGTCCGATATCTACGGGCGGAAGTGGTTTTTTCTCACCGGTGCGGGGATGTTCATGCTGACCTCTGCTCTGTGCGGGGCATCGGGCACGCTGACCTTCCTGCCCATCGACGGGATGAATCAGCTGATTGTCTTCCGCGGTCTCCAGGGGGTCGGCGGCGGCATGATGATGGGGCTTGCATTTACTATCATCGGCGATGTTTTCTCGCCCGCCGAACGCGGCAAGTATCAGGGATTTTTCGCAGCGACCTATGGGCTGGCTTCCATGTTCGGGCCAACATTGGGCGGCTGGCTCACCGACCATGTATCATGGCGCGCGGTGTTTTATGTGAATCTGCCTGTAGGCATCGTTGCCATTGTGGCGATCTGGCTCGAGTTTCCTTATTGGCGTCCGGAAGGAGTGAAACGGAGCATCGACTGGGCTGGAGTTGCGACGCTGATTTTGTGTATCGTGCCATTGCTGCTGGCGTTGACTTGGGTGACGGATTACGGCTGGACGTCGACGCGCGTCGAGTTGCTGCTTGTGGTGTCGGCGGCGATGCTCGCGGCATTCCTTCGCATCGAGCGTAAGGCGGTAGAGCCGCTTATCCCTCTGGTGTTGTTTCGCAATCCGGTGATCAGCATGGCTTCGGCTGCATCGTTCATTCTCGGGATGGGGATGTTCGGCGTGATCATTTATCTGCCGCTCTTCATGCAGGGAGTTCTGGGTGTTTCGGCCACGCAGTCGGGCAATCTGCTGACGCCGTTGTTGCTCTCGTCGGTGGTGGGAAGCATCTGTACAGGCCAGATTAATTTGCGGTTCAGGACTTACAAGCCGTCAGCCGTGGCTGGGTCGATCCTTGTTGCCGCGGGGATGACTCTGTTTGCGTTGATGGGTGCGGCGACCGGACGCGCCGAAGTCCTGAGAGCGATGCTGATCGCGGGATTCGGCATGGGATTGCTGATGCCGGTGTACACGGTTGCCATCCAGAACGCTGCTTCGCGCGAGCACATGGGAGCGGCCAGCGCAGTCCCGACTTTCTTCCGGTCGATCGGCAGTACAGTTGGCGTAGCAATATTTGGAACGGTGCTGCTCACGAACTACCAGCGCGACTTCGCGAAAGGAGTGCCCGCCGGAACAGCGGCGAATCTTCTGAAGCCGTTCCTCAATCCGCTGATGTTGGTGCAGATAAGACCGCAACTGGATACGATTTTTGGCCGGACTCCGGGCGGCCCGGAGCTGCTGAAGACTCTGCTGATGAACGTGCGGATGGCACTGGTGCATGGGATCAATTTGATATTCATTTCGAGCGCGGCCATCATGGCGGCGGCGGTAGTGCTGAATCTGCTGCTGCGAAGCGTTCCGTTGCACCATGGCTCGGCGAAGGCGGAGCCGCATCCGGACTAACCGATGGCGGCTGGGACTGCCGGTTCCGTTGTTTTCTTCGAGACTTGGTCCCGAATGTGTATGAGAGCGTAGAAAGCGGCTTCCCTGACGCCGGAATCGGTATCGCGAATGTGAAGTCTTATCCGGGCCGGCGCGTCGCAGATTCGCGAAAACCTTTAGCCACGCGATATTTTCGCTAAGACTTCCCTTGACTCGCGCGCCGGGCTAAGAGAGACTTAGCAGCTTGGTAAGAATCCGCGAGGGAATGCGTTATGATTTGTGTGGGTCGATTCCATAGGTCGACGGGGATAAAAGATGGCGAATAGTCTGAACGAAGTAATCAAGAAGCTGGAACAACAGCGTACAGGAATAGAGCGAGCTCTGGCGGCTTTGCGCGAGATTGAAGGCCCGGCAGCGTCGGTGCCCGCGACCGCACCTGGTCCTGGCCGCCCGCGCAAGACAAGACGAAAAGGCGGCATGACGCCGGAAGGTCGAAGGAGACTCTCCGAGGCGCTTAAAGCGAGATGGGCGGCAAAGAAGGCTGGTTCGGCGGTTTCCGCGTCGGCGCCGGCTAAAGCGAAGCGCAAAGGTGGGATGACGCCAGAGGGCCGGAAACGGCTTTCCGAGGCGCTCAGGAAACGATGGGCGGCAAAGAGAGCAGCCGCGGCGGGTGCGGCGAAACGGGTCGGGCGCAAATAGCCGATTCCAAATTATGGAGGTTTCAAATTCGATGAGCGTACGTTCGACTGGTCTGGCGTTGGTCCTCGGGGCGGCGGCTTTCTTTGGCGCGACCCCTGCCTATTCTCACCACAGCAATGTGGGGTTCGAAGTCAACAAGGTTATTACCGTCACCGGGATTGTCAAAGGGTTCCGCTGGTCGAATCCGCACACTTGGGTGTATCTGACAGTCGATGACGGGAAGGGCGGCAAGGTGGAGTGGGCGTGCGAAGGACGGGCGCCGGGCGTGCTGCTCCGCGCTGGCTGGACTCCCAAGTCGATCGCAGTCGGCGACAAGATCACGATCGATATGAGCCCTGCGAAGGACGGTTCTTTTACAAGTTTGATCGCGCGGGTTACCAAAGCCGACGGCACTATTCTTCCTAACGCACCGCCTCAGGAGTAGGATATGACTTCAAAGAGACTTGTCATAGGGATGTTGGGCCTGGCGATTCCACTTGCGCTCGGTGCTCAGACCAGCGCGCCTCCAGACTTTTCCGGCGTGTACTATCCACTTTCACCCTTTGGCCGAGCGGGCGGTGGCAGGGCCGGCGCGCCTCCGGCCGGCGCTCAGCGGCAGGGGCCACCGCCGCCGCCCACCTCCTCGGCGCCTCTTTCCGATGGCTCTCGGGGACGCGCTCCCGATGCGCCGTCGCTCACTCCCGAATATATGGCGAAGTGGCAGATGATCAGCAAATCGCGCATCGCCGGATCTTATGAGTACGACTACACCGCGAAATGCCTTCCGCCCGGAATGCCGGCGATGATGAATATGGCCTATGGCATGGAGGTGATGCAGACCAAAGACAAGATCACCTTTTTCAGCGAACTTAACGATGCGTTACGGCGAGTCTATCTTGACGGACGCAAGCCTTCACAAAAGGTGCTCGACGATCCGACTTACGCAGGCTACTCGACAGGCCACTGGGAAGGAGACACGCTGGTAGTCGATACTGTCTCGCTGAACACAAACTCGTTCATCGAAGGCTTCAGCCCGCACAGCGATGCCATGACGATCAAAGAGCGCATCCGGTTCAACCCGGAAGGGCTTCTGGAGGACCGTATAACCGTGACCGATCCCAAAGCGCTTACCAAGCCATGGGAAACCGTCAAGACCTATCGGAAAGCGGTGCCGGGTAAGACCGATGAGTTGCGGGAATTCGCGTGTCCGGAGGGGCTCGCGGACGCAAGGTAAGAGAATCGGGGGCGGGCCATCGCTTTTCGTGTCCCGCCTTTTTCACTGGTTACAACTCGCAGACGAGGGAAAACGATCGTCTGCGCCACTCGGGTTCATTTCCCGAACGGCTTAAAGCGCAGGTACTTGCGCGGATTCTCACGCAAATCTCGTAGAAACTCTTCCATCCTCCGGAGGGAGCCGTTCAGAGCCTCGTAAAGCTGCGCATTGGAAAGCAGGCGGCCCGCCTGTCCCTCGCCCGCAATCAGCGACGCGATCTTCGCGTCCGTGGCGGACAACATGCGTGTAACCTCCTCATAGCTGGCGTCATCCTGAAGCGCCGCGCCGAGTCTGCCTTTACCCGCGTTCACATCGGCTAGAGTGGAACGCAGGCTGGTAAGCTCCCTCAGCACCTCGTTATACTGCTCGTCGCTCGCAAACAAATGGCCTGCTGTTCCTTCGCCATTCTGAATCGAGGCCAACACTTTGTCGACTTGCGCGACACGGTCGTGAATCCTGTTGTACATTTCGGCGGAGTAAAAGGCTTTGCCAAGATCGCTTTGGGGGGTAAGAAACGTGTGCAGCGCACTGTCGAAACCGCGGACACGCGCCAGAATTTTATCGTATAACTGCTCGCCAACCATGAATTGGCCGATCTGGGTATCGGGGGAAGACATGTTCGCCAGTATCTGGTCAACCTCGGCAAGATTTTTCTGAATCGTCTTGATCTGGTCTTCGTGATAAGCGGCCTGCTGGACTGGTTCGCTCTGGAGAACGCCGTCCTCTTTGATCGGAATGGGACTCTTACCCTCGGCGATATCGATGAATTTGAAGCTCACCAGGGTGTCGGAGCCGACGTCGGTTTGCGAATCCTGCGGGATACTCTTGAGATATCGCGTCAGGACACGCATTCTGGCCCGGACCGTGCGCCGCGGATCGAGCAGTCCTGAAAGCTCCACGCTCTGCACTGTACCGATTCGAATACCGCTGAGACGCACTTCCGAATCGGGGGTGATTCCGTCGGAATCCGGCATGTAGGTGGTCAGCGTGGTTCGCTGCGCGAAGAAGTCCCGGCCACCGCCGACCAGAAGATACATGAGGACCAGCGAGATGCCGGTCGCGGCGGCGACAAGCGCGAAAACGCGAAGGCGCATTCGCGCTGTCGGCTTGATTTCGAGTTCGGCCATCCCTGTCGGACAGTCTAACAGCGCGGGTCACTGTAAGATTTTCCATCGCTGGTGGACTATAGTTAGTGATGACCCAGGCAGGGTCGTCGAAAGCTGATAGACTGCATCAGAATATGGGGATATTTGAAGTTTTCTATCAGCCGGGCACGCTTTTCGCCAGTCTCGAGACGCGCCGTGGGGCTTGGGTCGTTCCGCTGATTCTGAGCTTGCTCCTGACACTGGGCACCACTGTAGCGGCCGTTCGGCTTGTCGGAATGGAAACGCTGGCCCGGCAGCGCCTTCAGAGCTTCCGGCTCAGCCCGGAGCAAATGCAGCAGGCGCTGGACCGGGCGAATTCGCCAGGCCAACTTTACGCAACGTACGCCTCGGCCATCGTGGGAGGCGCCGTCGTGCTCCTCGTGATCGCGGGGTTGCTGACTTTGTTCGCGCTGGTGGGGAGCAAGCAACCGAAGTTCAGCACGAATTTTTCGATGGTTACGCTGGCCTATTTCCCGTACACGCTGGTGGTTTGCGTAATGTCGGTGCTCGTTCTGCTCGTGGCGCCGGATCGCAGTGTGCTTGACATCAACAACCTGCTGGCGACGAACATCGGCGCGTTTATGGATAAAGATACGATGTCGAGCGGCCTCTACACGCTCCTGAGCGCCTTCGACATACTCAGTTTCTCGGAGATCGGTCTGCTGTCCTACGGGTTTGCGAAGGTGAATCGCTCGAGTTTTGCCTTTGGACTGTTTGCCGTAATGAGTCTCTGGATTCTGTACGTGATGATCAGGATGGGGATCAGCATCCTGTTTTGAGGCGACGGCGCGGGCTCAAACTACTGATTTTATTGCTTCCTTGCACTTTTGAGCCGACATTGTTGTACACTCATGGTTTAGAGAGCCTCAGGATGGCACTCGCGCCTGCCCAAGTCGAACCTTACCGCGTTGCCGGTCTAAAGGCAGGAGGTGCGCCTTCTCGAGTAGCGCTATAGCGAGAACGGCTGCCCTCAATCTCGTTCGCGGGATCCCCCACGGAATTTTTACGCTGTTTTTCCCGGACGATTGCCGCGTTTGCAATCGCGCGCTGCTCAAATGGACCCGGATTCCGGTCTGTGCGGACTGTCTGGCGTCGCCTGCACCCCTGGATGCCGATTACTTCTGCGCGGTTTGCAATACGCCTTTTCTCAACGCGTGGCCGCTCGACGATCGGGGAGTGTGCGCGGCATGCCGCTCGGGCCTGCGCGGGTTCGATCACGCGGCCAGTTTTGGGCTGTACGAAGGCTCGCTGCGCAGTCTGATTCATCTCTTCAAGTATTCCGGGATGAAGCCGCTGGCGCGGCCCTTGGCGGCGTATCTGGAACGTGCCATTCCGGTGGACGAACATTTCGATGCCGTGGTGCCGGTACCGCTCTATTGGCGCAGGAAGTGGAGCCGCGGCTTCAACCAGGCGGAGCTTCTCGCCCGCTTTGTGGCGAAGCACAGGGGAATACCGGTGTGTAATGCGCTCCGGCGCAAACGCGCGACGGCCACGCAGACCGGGCTGGCCAATGCGGGTCGGAGGCGAAACGTGGCGGGCGCGTTTGTGATCCGAACAAATCAGAAGCTGGCGGGAAAGAAGATTCTTCTTATCGACGACGTAATGACGACCGGAGCGACGGCGAGCGCCTGCGCTACCGCACTGAAGGGGGGGGGAGCCAGTTCCATCTCCCTGCTGACATTGGCAAGAGTAGATCGACGGTTAGGATTCTGAGGAGCGAAATGCCGACCTACAGCAGACTGCAAAAGCCCGTGCTCGTGCTGAACGCGAGCTACGAACCCATCAACATCTGCGCCGCCCGCCGCGCGCTGGTGCTCGTGCTTAAAGGCATTGCGTCGGCGGAGGAACTTTCGTCCAACGCGGTGCACTCGCCGCGCCGCATCTTACGAGTGCCGTCGGTGATCCGGCTGTTGGAGTACCGCCGCATTCCGCACCAGACGAGGGCCTTGTCGCGCAAGAACATTCTGATGCGCGACCGTTACACTTGCCAGTACTGCCTGAAAGTTCTGCCCGCCGCGGAGTTGACACTGGATCACGTGATCCCGCGATCGCGTGCCGGGGAATCGGCTTGGGAAAACCTGGTGGCCTGCTGCCATGCCTGCAATAACCGGAAAGGCAGTCGCACGCCGGAAGAGGCGGGGTTCAAGCTGGCGCGTCAGCCGCGCCCATTCAGTCTGCACACCAGCCGGCATTTAATGCGCCTGCTCGGCAAGGGAGATGAGCAGTGGCGCAAGTATCTGTTTTACTGAGGCAGCATCGATCCCTGACAGTGTGCCGACAGAACCAACCGCCGCCGATCAACGCGGATGGACGGGGATAAGATGAACACAAGCGTTCGTTATCAATCGGCGTTCATCCGTGTTTATCTGCGGCTGGGATTGCCTTTTTCGACGGAGCCGAAACCTATCGATTGAGAGGGTCTTCAACCCAAGGCGGCGTGGCATCTATCAGCTTCGCCAGTTCGGGTTCGATCTCCTCAACCCTTTGTTTCATCTCCCACGCGATTTCGCGATAGCTGAAGTGGCCTTTGACGCCGCTTCGGACGCGTGAAATGTACTCGACTTCCGCGAAATCCATCTTGAACAGGAAACGCGAGCGTGCGCCGAACGGCAACAGATACTGGCGCGCCGGATCAGGCAGACGCTTCATCGCTGCGATGGCGGAATCCATCGCCACGCGATACGCAGCATCGGCACCGGAGAGCTTCAGCAGTTCGGGAATGTCATAGCCATGCAGCCCCGTGTAAGCCTGCCGGTATTGATGGCAGCGGCGATGCCGGTGCATATCGCGGTAGGCGCCGATATCGATCAGCATGTCGAAGCAATACTGGCCGCCACGGAATCCGCGCAGCAGATCGTCGCGGCTGCCGCGTGACTTGACTGCCACCTCGATCACTTCCACTTTCCGGGCCTGGCTCCACGCGCGCACGGTTTCATAAATAGCTCGAAAGGGGTGATCGCACACGGGATAGAGAAGGGTGGCCGCTATTTCGGTTAGCGCGTCATCGGGCTTCAGCAGATCGACTCTGGGCACGTCGAACGGCTCCACGGTGAGATTGCGGAGCGCCCAGAGTTTCAGATCTTCGCGCGACTGGCGGAGGTGTTCATCCGGTTCCGCATGGCGTGCCAGAGTGGGCGCAAGCGGCTCGGCATTTCCGTCGGTCCACGTGCAGCCCGGTGGCTCCGCGCAGGCTTGAGCTATCTCGTCCGCAAGCTCCCGCACCTCCTGGAACTCCGAGATGCGCAGGCGCTTGATCTGCTTTTCGAGCGTGCGGATGCTGGTGACCTGGCCGACGTTGGTAGGAACTCCCCAGAACAACAGGTAACGTGCGACATCGAAGGCCCGCGCGGATATGTTCCTCGCATAGGCATCGGGTTTCATCGATTCGGGGCGGGGTAGCTGCCTGGTGAGATATTCATTCACACGTGCGTGAACCGATGTGTAGGCGCGGAGCAGCGCTTCGCCCTCGGTGTTAAACCGTTCGGCATCGGAGCCGGCAAGTTCCGGAGGCGTAATGAAGCCCGATTTGGAAAAGTCCTGGTATCGGGATGATTTCGCCTGTCCATCCCAGAGTGTTTCGTCTTCGATCTCGCTGGCAGCCAATTCGCTGATGCCTTCGAAGCACAGCACGGTATGACCCAGATCGGCGATCGACTGGTGGCCGTATTGGAAGTAAAAACTCTCGAGGAAATTCTGCGAATTATGCGAGCGCACCCAGTCGATGGATTGGTGGATGGAATCGGCCGAACGGCTGTACCGCGCCAGCGCATACGCGCTCTTCTCGGGCGGCATCGGGGAGACAGTAATGACTCGTTTGGTCAAACGGTTATCATAGCGTTTGCTCAGAGTGCGTATTAAGCGACTGCACAAAGACGCGATGATCCCGCGTTATGCCCACGGTCCGGACGAGGACGCGGGGATGGATCTGCACAGCGTTGAAGCCGTGACGCTCGCTCCGGGCGAGACGAAGCTTGTGGCGACCGGACTTGCGATCGAGCTGCCGTCCGGTTATGAAGCGCAGGTACGGCCGCGCAGCGGTTTGGCGCTGAAGCATTCGATCACGCTGCCGAACAGCCCGGCGACGATAGACCCTGGTTATCGCGGTGAGATTCGTGTGATTCTGCAGAACCTGGGGCGAGAGGATTACCAGATTTCGCCGGGTGAACGAATTGCTCAGATGGTGATCGCGCGTTACGAGGCCGTCGAGTGGGAGGAGGGCGAGCTTGGGGATTCTGTGCGCGGTCAGGGTGGGTTCGGGTCGTCCGGGAGATAGCTTGCCCGTCGATAAGTGTCGAGATGAGTCTCGACACGGCTCGCACGAGTGCGCGCGTCACACCTAGATCACGGGCTCGAAGGGGATTTTAGGGACGGTTTTCCCGGGCGGTTTTTCGGGTGGTTTTGGTGGCTCGGTATGCCACTGGGACAGTCGGGGTGGGCGGGCGTCGGGTTCGAGCAGAAGTACTTTGCGATCCGGATAGTAATGAAGCAGCTTCTGGTCTTCCGCGTCGCCGAGATCGCGCGCCCAGACGACCCGGGCGCCGTCGATATCCGCCGCGTTGTAAACCCACTCATCCTGAAAAATATGCTGTGGCCAGTATCGGACGAGAACCAATAGTTTTCCGGGCGTCTTTGCAAGTTGGCGGTTGACGTCGATGCGGCGCTCCGGATTGCGATCCCTGTCGAATGCGTAGATGCCATACGAAATAACAAACTGCGCGATACAAAGATAGATGAGGGCTCGCGCCGCCGCCGCACCCGCCGGCCATTGGCTGAGAATCCTTAATCCTTCCACGCTCGCCAGCACGAAAAGGCAAGCCACCGCCGCAACGTAATGAGGGAGAAAGATGGGATAGAAGTTGGTTCCCAACGCGAAAATAAGGAGAGTCGGAGCAATCCAGCCCTGGCGGTAGGTTCTTATACCGGCAACAAACGCAATCAGTGCCAGATAGAGCGGCGGGTAGAGGAAAAAACGGAGATAGCGCACGCGGTAGACGAGACGCTGGAAGTAGGTGGAAGGCGTGTCGATTTCCCGCGCGCGGAAGGCCCGTTGCATCTTGTAGTCAAGATCCTGCTCCCGAGTCAGATCGCGATGCGGGACAGGATGGGGTTGAAACGTGAACGAAGCGGGAACGCCGTATTGATACTGGCTGAGCGAGTAAGGCAAAGTCATCCAATTCCCGGTGGCTTGCTTGTTTTGTTCCAGGATGATTCCGATCGCGGGCAGACAAATAAGTGCGGCGACCAGCGCCGGCTTGGCGAGTCTGCGGAAATCCGGTAGAAGGAAGAGAATCACGCTCAGAAGCAGGAAGACCGATTCGAACGGGCGGCTGAGCAGATGCAGGGCGAGTCCCAAGCCCAGAAGCGCTGCGTCTCTCGCACGATACTCGCTACGGAGCCGCGGCAACGCGCCGAACACAAAGCATCCGGCCGCTGCGGAATATCCGCCTCCCCAATACGAGTTCGTCCACTGATTGAGCGGCCCAAACTCAAATACTGCGAGCACGCCTCCGACGAGTGCCCAGGACGGCGTAGTCCAACCCCGCAGCATCCAATAGCAGAGCGAGCAGAAGGCTGCGGTTGAGAGCAGTACACCGGCCCAGGGCGTTCCGAAGATAGTCCATCCTATTAGAAGCGCCAATCCCTGGCCGATCGGATAAATGGAAGTGTAAGCCGGAGATTGCAGGACGAAGAATGTCTCGAAGAACTGTGAGAGGGCGTGCGGAGGATTCGCCAGTCGCAAGTGGCGCAACGTATCAGCGACCAGCAGGTGAGCAAACTCGTCATAAACGTCAGGTGAGGGAACCGGATGTTTAGCCAGCAAGGCCAAGCGCAGAATGACCGGCAGGACAGCCAGCGCCACCATGCACCAAGTAGTTTGCCGCGCGAGCTTTCCCCCGAAGAGCGTGATCCTGGAACGCCACGAAATTGCAAAGACGACAAGAAAAGCCGCGAGCGCCAGTTCGATGAAGTCGCTTGCGGAAAAGCCGATTGGATTGTTGGGTGGCAGGGTGGGTCCGGATTTCTGTTCGATAGCTTAACTCGCCGCTTTCCTGAGCGGTGCCGACCTCACTTGTAAGATAGAGTACATTACCGATCTATACTCCAACCCGCCTCGTCCCAGTAGTGATTCGCAGTATCTCCCTGCGCTTACGGGCTTGAGATTCCTGCTCGGGATCTGGGTGATCATGCATCACCTGACCGGCAAGAATATGCTTCTCGACCAGTGGAATCAAACCCTGCCATTTGCGATGCAGAGTATTTTCCGCGAAGGCTATCTGGCGGTTCAGACATTTTTTCTATTGTCGGGCTTTGTGTTGGCCCAGAGCTATGCCACGACCCGTTGGAACAGGCGAAGCCTGACGAAATTCGCGGTCGCGCGTTTTGCACGAATCTATCCTGCGTATCTACTGAGTCTGGTTCTGGTGTCCTGGTTCGTCTTCGAATTTCTCCTGAAACCGGGACGGAGCGCGGCGCAGAAGGCGGCGATCGTCGGCGACTACGCGTTTGTCCTGCAAGGCTGGACAGGATCTTTAAACGTGGGATGGAACACGCCGGCATGGTCGCTCTCCTGCGAGTTTTTCTTCTACATGTGTTTCCCGTTGTTGTTCTTATGGCTGGGCGGAGGAGGTCTGACGCGGATATTGGCGACGCTGGGGGCGTGTTTCGTGACGCCAATTCTGCTTGCCCACGCGGGTGTTCCGGGTATCTGGAAACCGATCCACCATTTGTCGGACTTCGTGGCTGGAATCGCCGCCGCCAGAATCTACAGAGTATTGCTCCGATCGGGAATGGCTACGAAGGCAACGAAGCGTTTGGGATTCTGGCTTTCCGCGGGAGCGCTCGTCGCGGGCCCCGCATTCATCATTTATCCGCACGTTCTGGACGGCACAGTTATGAACCTGAATACAGTGTTTCGGCCACTCAACGTGGCGCTGTTGATCGGGCTGGCAACGGGAGGAGGGTTCGTGGTGCGGCTGCTCTCGACCGATCTCGCGGGGTATCTGGGCAAGGCCAGCTACTCGATGTACATTCTTCATATTCCGCTGCTATGGTGGTTCAGCCAATACACGTCTTTCCGGTTTGGAACGACGCCTCCCGCCTGGACGGGCTTTCTGTTCATGGCCGCTGTAGTTGCATTATCGATCGCGGCATTTGAATTCGTGGAAACGCCCGCCAACCGCTGGATTCGGAACTGGTCGGCGTCGCGGATTCAGACACCACGACCGACAGTGATGCGCGTGGCGGCGTAGGGAAATCAGGCTGCCAGCTTGTATTTCCTGAGCAGGCGGGCGAGGATGCCGCGCGCTCTGTTCAGGCGCGATTTCACCGTGCCCGCGGGAATCCCGAGCACCACAGCGATATCGCGGTAGCGCATTTCCTGTAAATCGTAAAGGATGACGATTTCGCGCAGCTCTGGCGAAACCTTCAACAGAGCCGACTGCAGCAGTTCGCTCGCTTCCCGCCCGGCCAACGCCCGGTCCGGGCGGTCATTCGTGCTCGTGAAGCCCTCGATGCGCGGACGTTGCCCCTCGATCGGAACGGTCAGACACTCGTTACGGTTATGCCGGTAATGGTCGATCAGCAGGTTGCGGGTCAGCACGGTAAGCCACGCGACGAAGGATAGTTCGTTCGCGCGAAAGCTCGCGAGCGTGCAGAATACGCGGAGGAAGACCTCCTGCGTCATGTCCCGCGCCTCGCAGTCCCTGCCGGTGAAGCGGTAGCACAACCCGTAGATTCGGCGCGTATGGCGCTTTACCAATTCTTCCCAGGCAGCGTTGTCTCCGCTTTGGCAAGCCTGGACGAGTTGGTTGTCCCGCTCACCAACCTTTGCGAACGGGATAGCTTGTGCGGCAAGGCCCGCTGGTGTGGCAGGAACGATCCATTCCAACGGACTCATCTACTTCGAGTAGACGACACCGGACCAGGGGTTGACTCTTAAGAATTGTAAAGCGAAGACGCGGATGAAGAAGGATCACGCCGCCAGTGGAAGCTCAATGCAGACGCTTAAACCCGGGTTTACGTTCTGCGCCCATAAGCGCCCATGATGCACGCTGATGGCCCGGTAGGCGATGGCGAGGCCAAGCCCAACGCCGCCGGTGGAGCTGTCGCGGGAATCGTCCACGCGGAAGAACGGCTGGAAAATCTTCGGCAGTAATTCTTCCGGAACTCCGGGGCCGGAATCGCGAACGGAAATCCGCACGGTCTGGCCGGTGCTTTCCACGTTGACATCCACGGTGGATCCCCGGGGAGTGTACCGGATCGCATTCCTCACCACGTTCTCCACGGCGCGGCGCAGCAACTCACGGTCCCCACGGAGGATCGGATCGAACTGGCCATTTATTCCGATGCCGCAGCCTCGCGCGTCGGCGTCCACCCGGCAATCGTCAAGGACACCGCGAAGCAGCTCGCTCAGTTGCATAGGCTCCAGTCGGCTGGCCGACGGATCACCTTCCGCGCGCGTCACTTCGACCAGCGCTCCGACCAGGTCCGTCAGACGGTCGATTTCCTTCTTCAAACGCTCGACCGCTGCGCCCCTGTCCGGAGCCGTTCGGGTCAGTTCGGCGGCAAAGCTCAATCGCGCCAGCGGGGATCGCAGTTCGTGAGAGACGTCCTGCAGCAGGCGGCGTTCCGCAGTCATCAGCGTTCCAATACGTTCCGCCATGCGATCGAAGGTTCTGCTCAGCTCGCCGATTTCGTCCCTGCGGCGCGACTTCAGGCGCACGTCCAGTTCGCCGTGGCCAAACCGGTCTACCGCGCGAGCCAAATCGCGCAAAGGCGTGGCGATATTGAGCGCCAGTATCCAGCAAACCAGGGCCACGGCGATCAGAATCAGGGCGTAATAAGGAAGAAAGCTCGAGATGCCGATGGGTGGGTCCACCACGCTGATCAAACGGTATCGGGCGTCGATCGAGGGCGTGATCATTACCAGGCGGCCGTTCGATTGTTGTGGCCGTTCGGTAATCGGGCGGGCAAGTTTCAATAACGAGGATCGGTCCTCGCCGGTCAGGAGGTCCTTGCCCTGGGCATCCGTCAGGTAGCCGTGCTCTTTCAGGAAGTGATGCAGTGTCCTCAGGTACGCAGCTAGTCCAGGCGAACCGCCGGACTCATACGACCGCACCGCCTCCGCTGTGTGAAACGCGTGTATATCGGTGAAGAAGGCCCGAACTGCCGATCCTGAAACGAATATCGAAACCAGCATGGGCGCGAAGGGTATTCGTATCGAAGAGCCGGGCGACGTGAGAGAAGGGCTGGCCGTGGCGCTGGCGCACAAAGGCGGTCCGGTCGTCGTCGATGTCGTTGTCGATCCCTACGCACTGTCGTTGCCTTCGCATCTCCCGTTCCATACGGTGAGGGGCTTTACCCTGAGCGTGGCCAAGCAGGTATTGAGCGGGAAGATGGACTCGGTGATCAGGACGATCGAACGCAACACTGGTTTGATCTGACAGGGTTTGATCTGACAGGGTCTGGTCTGACAGTCTTCTGCCGCGAACCGGGCGCGCCGGTGGCGCTCTCATAAACAATTTCTATCCGCCGTATTTACGGCGCTTTGGCAGGAGATAACCCGTATCCTTTTTTTACAACACCATTACATAAAGAACCTGTAGAATGAAAAAATCGGATTTCAAATCGCAGCGTTCCTTGCGGGTAGTCGCCGAAGATTTTTCTATCCCTGCCGATAGATCTCAGTCTTGTCCAGACCCTGGCGGGTCCTAAACAAAATATCTTCGCTGAGAGATTAGGCGGAGAACTCAAGGGAGATCGCAATGTCAAATCGCTTGTCGTCTATTCGGATTAGAGTCGCTCGGTTTTTCGCCGCCGGCGTGTTTGCAGCCGCAGTTCTCACATTTGTGACGCCGGCCTTCGCCCAGTCTACTGGCGCTATACAGGGCACGGTTACCGACGCTTCAGGCGCGGTCATTCCCCACGCTGGGGTGATCGTAAAGGATCCGGCTCACGGTGTCGACCGAACGCTGGCTACGGATTCGGCCGGTATCTACTATGTGCCGTCCCTGCCGGTGGGAACTTATAGTGTTCAGGTCAAAGCTCCCGGTCTCGCGACGACGGAAGCAAAGGGCCTTGTCCTCGACGTCGGCGTGACTGTGACGCAGGATTTTAAGCTTACCGTTGCGAACTCAACGCAGGTGGTTGAAGTCGAGGCGACCGCGCCTTTGGTGGATACCAGCACGGCATCTCTGGAAGCCGTTGTCAACGAAAGAGACGTTCAGGAGATTCCACTCAATGGCCGCCACTTTACGGATCTTTCCCAGCTGACCGTGGGGACGGTGACCGGACCCGCGGTAGGCAATCTGACGGTCCCTCTTCGTGGCCAGGGCACGTTCTCGTTCAACTCGGCGGGAGGCCGCGAGGACACCGTGAATTTCATGGTGAACGGCATTAACATGAACGACTCGAACAACCAGCAGGTCACCTTCCAGCCGACCATAAACACGATTGACGAATTCAAGGTGGACAACCAGACGTTCAGCGCCGAATATGGGCGCAACTCCGGCACCATCGTCAACGTCGCAACCCGCCCCGGCGTCGATGCATGGCACGGCGAAGCATACGAATTCCTGCGCAACAACGACCTTGACGCCCGCAATTTCAGCAACCCGACTAATGTGACTCCCGCGGGCGTTCTCACACCCAGTCCGCAGGCTCAGTTCATCCGCAACCAGTTCGGCGGCGATGGGGGCGGCGCGGTCAAGAAAGACAAGACGTTTGTCTATCTCAGTTATGAGGCCCTGCGGCAGCGTCAGTCGGTGCCCCTTTCCGCGACCACCCTCACGGCCGCGCAAGTCGCGCAGGCGCAGGCTTCGAGCGATCCGATTATCAAGAGCCTGCTTCCGCTGATTCCCGCAGCGAACGAGGGTACCAACGGATACGCCTTCTCCATGTCCGCGCCCGTGAACATTCAACAGGGCACCGTCAACTTCAGCCAGATTTTCTCGGAAAAGCAACGGCTCAACGTCTACTACGCGATCCAGGCGGATGCGCGGGATGAGCCCTCCACCACGGACGGAAACAGTTTTGCGGGAATGGGCGATCAGCGCGCCGGGCGGCGTCAGTTGATCAGCTTCAATGACAGCTGGGTCATTAGCCCGACGCTGGTGAACGAGGCGCGGTTGGGCGGCAACCATATCCACATCATTTTCAATCCGGACAACACCGACAATCCGGCTGCTTTCGGAATCGCCAGCGGCGTCTCGGGCCCGGTCGGACTTCCGCAGATTACGGTTTCCGGGGCATTCACGTTCGGCGGCAACAGCGGTTTCCCGCAGGGTCGCGGCGATACCACGTCATCTTTTTCGGATACTCTGAGCTGGATCCACGGCAACCATACGATCAAGCTCGGCGGCGAGGAACGACTCGAGCAATCGGATAATTTTTCGGCCACGCCCGGCACGTTTACTTTCCCCAGCGTCGCCGCCTTCCTGGCCGACCAGGCCACGGGCTTCACGACTACGGCCTCCAACCGGTCCAACCGCTCGTACATGAACTCACTGGGTTTGTTCCTGACGGATTCCTGGAAGGTGACCCGCAATTTCACAGCGACCTTAGGTCTTCGCTATGACTGGTACGGAACCCCTTGGGAGGCCGAAAACCGCTACGTCGTGTTCGACCCTACCACGGTATCGCTGGTACCGGTCGGAAAGAACGGGGGACTGGGCCAGGTCTTCAACCAGAGCGCGAAGAATTTCGAGCCGCGAATTGGTTTTGCGTACGACCCGTTCGGCAAGAGCAGGACGCTGATCCGGGGCGCCTACGCCATTATGACCGATCAGCCCGGCTTTGGCCTGGTCACGGGACTGGTCGGGAACCCGCCGAACGCGTTTCCCGTCTCGTTCGCACCTACTGCGGCAACGCCGTTCGTTACTCTGGGTGACGCCTATCAGTTGGCCGGCGGTAGTGTTTCCCCAACCTCCGTGGCGCATAGTTACCATGACGCCTATGTATCCGAATGGAACCTGGGAATCGAGCAGCAGGTGGGCAACGATTTTAAATTCACCGCCCGGTATGTGGGCAGCAAAGGCACCGATCTGAATATCGAGCGGAACTACAACCAGTTCGTCAACGGGGCGCGTCCTTATCCGGCGCTTTCGATGAGCAGCCCGATCGATCCGGGTCTGCCTCTCAGCAATATTACAGTGCACGGGAGCGACGGAAACTCCTCATACAATGCCCTCTGGGTTACGGCCGAAAAGCGTTTCGCCAGGGGGCTGCAGTTTACCGCTTCCGAGAGTTGGGCCAAATCAATCGACGACAACTCCCGTAACTTCCAGGGAGTGGTCATTCAGGACAGCAACTGCATTCAGTGCGACCGCGGCCTTTCGGACTTCAATGCAGCGAGCCGTTTTGTGGTTAGCGCCGTCTACAGCCTCCCATTCACCGGCAACCGGTTGAAGGAAGGATGGCAGTTTTCGATGCTCGAACAGACCCAGACCGGGAATCCACTGAACTTCCACACTTCGACCAGCGGCTTTACGGGTAATGCGAATCTGCGCCCGAACGTGAGCGGACCGGTTCAGGTGGGGTTTGAGCCGGCTACCAACGGGTCCGCGACCGCCATCCAATACATCGATAATCCATTGGTGTTCGTCAACCAGGGCAACGCGTTCGGAGACTTGGGGCGGAATACGATCATCGGACCCGGATTCTCGAGTCTGGATCTCGCGCTGAGCAAAAGCACGAAAATCACGGAGCGGTTCACCCTGCAGTTTCGGGCGGACGCGTTCGACGCGCTCAATCAGGCCAACTTCACCAATCCGGGCACAACGATCGGATCTTCAACGCTCGGTATAATTACCGGCGGAACGCGATTCGCGGCCGGCGACTTCGGAACGTCGCGGCAGCTCCAGATGTCCATGAAGATGTTATTCTGATGGCCCTGCACTGCCAATGACAAGACGTCTGATTTTGCTGGGGGCCGCGTTCGCGGCCCTCTTGCCTGCAGCTCATAAGCCCAAACCCGCCCATGCCGAGACAGTGCCGAAAGCGCCTGAGCCCGCTGTTGCCGCGCTGCCGCCGTTGAACGTCGTCGAAGCCTCGATTCCGCAAATGACCGCGGCCCTTGCGCAGGGCCGCATCACTTCGCGCGAGCTCGTAACTCAGTACCTGGTACGCATCGCCCTCTACGAAGACAAACTGCACGCCGCCATTTTCGTGAATCCGAAAGCGCTGGAAGAAGCCGATGCGCTCGATCGCGAGCGCGCGCAACACAAGTTGCGCGGTCCGCTCCACGGTATTCCCGTGGCGGTGAAAGACAACATCCATACCACCAACATGCCAACCACGGGGGGTGCGCTCGCTTTCGATGGATTTGTGCCGCCCTATGAAGCTACGCTCGTGAAGAACCTTCGCGACGCGGGCGCCATCATCGTCGCCAAAACGGGGATGACGGAACTCGCCAACTGGGTTGCGGGCGCGCCATCGCCCATGCCTGCCAACTACAATGCGATCGCCGGATACGGGATGAATCCATATGATCCGCGCCGCGATCCCCGCGATGCCACCTTCGACGGACGTCCCGCGCTCACCACCGGCGGATCGAGTTCCGGCATCGGCACAAGCGCCAACTTCTGGGCCGCTAACGTCGGCACCGAAACGTCGGGCTCCGTTCTGAGCCCCTCGAATCAGAACATGCTCGCGGGCATCAAACCGACCGTTGGCCGCATCAGCCGCTATGGCGTGATTCCCATCACTGCCGATCAGGACACACCGGGCCCGATGGCTAAGAGCGTCACCGATGCCGCCATTATGCTGGGCGCGCTCGAAGGCGCCGCGCCCGATCCGAACGACCCCGCCACATCGTTGTGTACACGTCCGTCGGGCCAGGACTACACCCGTCACCTCGATCCCGCCGCGCTCAAAGGCGCCCGCATCGGCATCCCGCGCGCCTTCTTCTATGACAAAACGACGCCTCCGGGCCAGAAAGAGCCTCGCGGCGGCATCACCCCCGACCAGGCGACAGTAATGAGCGACGCCATTGAGATTCTCAAGCAGCAGGGTGCAATCATCATCGATCCCGCCGACATCCCCAGCATCGTGACTTCGAACTTCGATCGGAATTTCCTGTTGTGGAACACCTGCTCAGGCGCGACCGATTCCAAGGGACAGGACGCAGGCTGCTCCGTCGTTCTCAAGTACGGCATGAAGCGCGATTTCAACAAATGGCTGACCTCGCTCGGACCGTCGGCGCCCGTCGCCAGCCTCACCGCGCTTCGCGAATGGAACATCACGCATACAAAAGCCGGCGCGATAAAGTATGGCCAGCAGAACCTCGACGTGTCGGATGAGATGGATGTAATTACGGACAAGGCGCGTTACGAAGCGGATCGCGCGAAGGATCTCGATCTCAGCGCGACTCATGGAATCGATGAAGTCATGAAGGCCAATCAGCTCGACGCTCTGTTGTTTCCCGGACCAAACGGAGCTGCCCTCGCAGCGAAGCCCGGTTATCCGACGGTGATCGTTCCCTTCGGATTCATACCTAACGCGTCTGCAAATACCCCATTCCCGGAGACGTTTCAAGCCAAACCGGCGCCCTTCGGCGTAAGTTTCACGGGAATGGCGTGCGCCGAGCCCCGTCTGATCGGTCTCGCGTACGCCTTCGAACAGGCCACCAAACGCCGCGTGTCTCCGCCGTTATATTAGGAAGACATGCGACTCTATCGGCTTCTGATTCCTGCCGCTCTCGCTGCGTCGGCGCTCCCGGCCCAGACCGTGGGCCATCCCGACCCGGCCATCCAGAAGATGCTGAGTGAGATCTCACGCGACCGTATCGCCGCGACAATGCAGAAACTGGCCTCGTTCGAAACCCGCGGCAATTTTTCCGATCCCGATCAAAAGGACCGCGGCATCGGCGCGGCCCGCCGCTGGATCTTCGAGCAGTTCAAGAGCTATAACCCGCGCCTCGACGTGAACTTCGATCCCTATAAGGTCAAGAAGCAGGGTACGCGTATTCTTCGCGATGTAGAGATCGTGAATGTCGTTGCCGTGCTGCCGGGAACGTCTCAGCCGGACAAGCGCCTGATCGTCGGCGCTCACTACGATTCGCTGAATATCGTTCGCAAACCCGGTGCTCCGGAAGTCACTCCCGAAGGCGGAGAGCCGGCCGCCGACGACGTGATCGATTTCGAAAAGTCCGTTGAAGCTCCGGCCCCCGGCGTTACCGATAACGCCGCCGGCACTGCGCTCGTGCTGGAACTGGCGCGCGTCATGAGCCAGTACAAGTTTGAAAAGACCATCGTCTTCATCGCGTTCAGCGGCGAAGAAATCGGCCTCGTGGGCAGCAGCCTCTATGCATCGAAAGCGAAGGAGCACAAAGACCAGATTGAAGCCGTTTTCAATAACGACGTCGTCGGCGTCGCGGTCGCCGGCGACGGCCATGCCGAAAACGGTCTGGTACATGTGTTCTCGGAAGAGCCGGCCGATTCCGCTTCGCGCGAACTGGCCCGCTATATTCGCGAAACAGCCCAGCGATATGTGCCGAGCTTCAGGGCCGAACCGGTCTTCCGGCAGGACCGCTTCTCCCGCGGCGGAGACCACAGCCCGTTCAACGCCAACGGATTCGCCGCCGTGCGCTTCACATCAGCCGCGGAGAACCTCGGCATTCAGCACAGCGCGAACGATACTTTCGACAAGAGTTCTCCCGACTACACTACTTTCGTCGCCCGTGTGAACGGCGCGGCGCTGGCCAGCCTCGCGCTCGCGCCTCCCCCGCCTGAGACAACCCGGGAAGTTCTGACCGGCGCGGCGAAAGGCCGAAAGACACCCACGGTTGCGCGCGGGAAGTCGCGCTACGACGCTGTGCTGCGCTGGAAGGATGCTCCGGCCGACGACCTCGCCGGCTATGCAATCGTGATCCGTTCCAGCACCGCGCCGTTCTGGGAACAGCAGACCTTCGTCGGCAAGGTGACTGAGTACACGCTGCCCGGTCTCAGCATCGACGACATCGTGTTTGGCGTGAAGGCGATCGACACCGAAGGGCATGAAAGCCTGGTGGCGCCGTGGATTGCCCCTCCGTATGCGGTCAGGAAGATAGAAACCGCCGATCAGTAGCCGTGGCGCAGACGATCGTTCTCCGTCGTCTGCACTAAAAAACCTCTTGACAGACTCCCATCTCCGTGGCACAGTAACACTGTGCTATCTCAGTAGTACAGTTGACGGCTAATGCTTTTCAAACCCAACCCGTCGCTGGGCGTTCCTATTTACCTGCAGCTCATGGAGCAGGTGAAGCACGCGATCGAGACCGGCGCGGTCCGGCCTGGTGAGCAGCTGCCGGGTATCCGTCCTCTCGCGGAGGAACTCGTGATCAACCCGAACACCGTGGCCAAGGTCTACAGGGAACTGGAGCACGAAGGGGTCATCGAGCTGCGCCATGGCGCCGGGGCGTTCGTCTCCGCGCAGGCACGGGGAAGGAAGGTCACGGACAACCTTCGCGCCGCTCAGTCCATCGTCGCGGGCGCGGTTACGCGGTTGCGTGCCCGGTCAGTCAGCGACGAAGAAATCAGGCGGCTGTTCGAAGCCGAGTTGGCGGGCCGGCGAACACGCGGAAACGACACGGGAGACCAAAATGACTGAATCGCCGATCGTCGAAACGACCGAACTTCGAAAGAGCTACGGCCCCATGGAGGCTCTCCGGGGGTTGAATCTTCAGGTGCCCGCCGGATCCATCCACGGGTTCCTGGGGCGGAACGGGGCTGGCAAGACCACTACCCTCAAGATCCTCCTTGGAATGGTTCACCCAACCGGCGGACACGCCCGGGTATTCGGACTCGATGTGAACGCGCCGGAGGCGAGCGTGGCTATCCGGCTCCGCACCGGGTTTGTCAGTGAGGAGAAAGACCTCATCGATTCCATGACAGTGGAAGAGACCATTCGCTTTACGGCTGCCTTTTATCCCCGGTGGCGCGGCGACCTCGAGCGGCGCTATCTCCGCAAGTTCGAACTGCCGGCGGACAGGAAAGTCAAGGACCTGTCGCGTGGCATGCGCACGAAGGTGGCCCTGCTTCTGGCGTTGTCCCGAGGCGCGGAATTACTCATTCTGGACGAACCGACTTCGGGCCTCGATCCCGCCACCGTCGAGGAGGTTCTGCAGGCGATCGTGGCGCATGTCGCCGGCGAAGAGATGACGGTGTTCTTCTCCTCGCATCAGATTGTCGAGGTGGAGCAGATTGCGGATCGCGTCACCATCATCGACGGCGGCCACACGGTAGTCGACGGCGCCATCGAAGATCTCCGCGAGAGCTACCGCCGAGTTCACCTCGTGTTCGACGGCGAAGCGCCCAAGCCGGCTTTCCGCGCCCCCGGCATTGTCAGTATGCGTCGCAACGGCCGGACGCTCACCCTGCTCTCGAGCGCGGGGACGGAGCGAATCATCGAAGAGGCGCGCGCGTTAAACCCGGTGTCGGTGGATGTTATTCCCGTCACCCTGAAAGAAATCTTCTTGGAAACGGTAACAAAGGAGGACTGAGAATGCTTTGGTACAGGTCGTGGGTGGAAACACGTTGGCGCTTTCTGACAGGTCTGGCGGTACTGATGTGCTCCGCCGCCGGAATTGTGTCCGTATGGCCCAGAATGGTGGAGCTCATGCCCTTAGCATCCAACCTCCAGGTCAACGGGACGATTGGCCGGAAAATTCGCGAGGCGGTCGATTTACAGCGCGAGTACCCCGGCTACATATGGTCGCAGTGGTTCAGGCAAAACCTGACGAACTTCGGGACATTGTTGGCTGCGCTGCTTGGAACGGGCGGCTTGCTCTCGCAGCGCTCCGCCGGAATGTTCATGCTCTCCCTGCCGGTCTCACGCAAACGAGTGATTGGGACACGGGCCGCCACGGGACTCGCGGAATTGTTTGTCCTTGCACTGGTCCCGTCGCTCCTCATCCCGCTGCTGTCGCCGACTGTCGGAAAAGCCTACGGCGTGGGAGACGCAGTGGTCCACAGCGTGTGTTTCTTCTTCGCCGTTGCCGTATTCTTCAGCCTGGCGTTGCTGCTGTCCACGGTCTTCAATGACGTTTGGAGACCCCTGCTCATGGCGCTCGCTGCGGCCATGCTGCTGTGGGTTTTCGAGCAGTTCGTGCTTCCGGAATCGCGCTACGGCATCTTCCGCGTGATGAACGCCGAGGCTTGGTTCCGAAACGGCCAGGTGCCGTGGCTCGGACTACTCGCCAGCGCGGCCGCATCGGCTGCGATGCTCTACGGCGCGGTAGTGAACATCGCGCACCGGGATTTCTGAAATGAACTTCAAAGATTGAGAGGAGATCTACATGCAATTCGCACAACGAACGCTCTTGATTGCCGCGCTGTTTCTGGCGTCGGCGGCCTGGTTCCACGGCCAATCGCCCGCCGACCCATCCGGCCATTGGGATGGAGTCGTCCAAATGCCGGAAAGGGAGCTGACATTCGATCTCGACCTGGTGAAGAACGCTCAGGGAGAGATTGGCGGCACCATCCATGTGCCCGGTGGGAGTGCGCACGGAGTCCCCGTTAAGGTTGCCCTCGAGGACGGGGTCGTCAATTTCCACTCACGCATGGATCAACCTTTCTCGGGGCTTCTGTCCGCCGACGGCAAGTCCATCTCCGGCGATTATTCCATCAGCGGATTCTTCCTCCCCTTCAGCATGAGCCGAACCGGGGACGCCAGAATCGAAGTTCCGGAGAAGAGCGCACCGATCGCCAGGGACTTGGAAGGAACCTGGGCCGGGACGCTGAATGTGAACGGCGCCCGGTTGCGTTTGCTTCTGGCCATGCGAAACCAATCCGGCGGCACATCCACCGGCATTCTTACCAGCGTCGATGAGGGAGGGCTGCAAGCCCCCGTGACCGTAACGGCACAGGATGAGTCAAGCGTAATTCTTGACTTTAAAGCGGTCGGCGCTTCGTACACCGGGACATTGAATCGGGAACGGAATGAACTGGCAGGCACTTACAGGCAGGGCACGTTCACCGCGAGTTTGACCTTCCGTCCGGTCGAGGCAAGTAACTAAACGGCAACGAAACGATCAGTAATCTTCCCGCCACACGCCAACGGCCTTTTGGATGGGGCGGTCGGAGAAGCTGAATAAAACGGATTCGTCTCGCGCTATATGCGTCACGGGAACCCACGATGGGACCATGAAAATGTCGTGCGGACTCCAGGCGAAAGTCTGGCCGCCAATGTGGCTTTGTCCATGCCCTTCGGCGACACAAAAAACTGTCGCGTCCGTTGACCGATAAAGTTGGGTCTCGAAACCGGCGGGAAGCAGGCTAAGCCACGCGTCGATGGTCGGCATGGTGGATTCGCCTCCGTAGTGAATCCGGGACCCGTGTACCGGATCGAGCGGAGTATTCGCAGCCAGCCCGCGCATGCGTGAGTAAGGGAAGCTGACGGGAGAGTCGCCGTCCACCTGAAGCACCGCTTTGGTGCCACCGGGATAGTGTTCCGCGAAACTCGAATCAAGCATGTTTACGATCGGGATATCGAGGCCATCCAGCCAGACGACCGGCGTATCGGTCAGGTTGCCGTGATCGTGATACGTCCACGAGGGCGTGAGAATGAAATCGCCTGGGTGCATGGTGATTTTCGTTCCATCGACCGAAGTATATGCGCCCTCTCCTTCGATCACGAAACGCAGCGCGGCGGCCACGTGGCGGTGAGTTGCGGTGACCTCGCCCGGAAGTACCAGCTGCAGGCCCGCGTACAGGCTCTGTGTGATCTGCGGAGTGTCCTCGAGCCCGGGGTTTGCAATCATCAGAACGCGCCGCTCGGCTTCGTCGGCGGTGATCAATTTCCCGGATTCCATGAGATAAGGGCGCATCTCCTGGTAGCTCCACAAGGCCGGCACACAGCCGGGCCGGGGTTGGGCGAGCACCAGGTCGGCCAACTGCTCCCAAAGCGGAGCCGCGCTTTTCGTTTTCAAGCGGTGGTAGAACTCTTCCCGCTCGGCGTTGGTTCCCGGTTTGGTGAAAAATGGCGCTGTCATGTTAGGCCGCTCTTACTCTCACTTCCATGGTACCGATCTTCTCGATCGTAGCGACGATTGTATCGCCGGGCACGATCGGGCTCACACCTTCCGGCGTCCCGGTGCTGATGATATCGCCTGGATAAAGAGTGTAAAAGGACGAGGCCAGCTCGATCAGCTCCGGCACGCCGAGAATCATGTATTTTGTATTCGATTTCTGCCGCACTTCGCCGTTCACCGAGATTCCCAGATCCAAGCTGCCGGGATTCGGGATCTCGTCCGCCGTCACCAGCCATGGCCCGAGCACGGTGTAGCTGTCGGGCGACTTGCGGAAACTCCGGTCTTCCGTCCCGCGAATGGTGATGTCCAGACCGATCGCGTATCCCGCGACGTATCGCAGCGCCTCGCTGGCGGCAACGTTATTCGCCGTCTTGCCGATGACCAGAGCGAGTTCTACCTCGTGGTCATTGCGGCGATCGAGGTGCCGCAGCGCGACTCCTTCGCCCGAACCAACAAGGGAACTGGACGCTTTCAGGAACAGTCCGGCTTTTTGGATGGTAATTGTATGGGCCGGGTTGTTCTGGTGAAGTTGGGAGTCGGCTTTGACCTCCTCGATGTGTTTCTGATAGTTGACGGGCGCGGCGATGATCTTAGTTGGATTGGCAACGGGGCTGAGCAGCTTGACGTCGGCCAGTGCCAGTTGCGGCGATTGAGGGGCGATGGTCCGGATCCGTGAAATTACCCGGTCCAGATTCGCGAAGAGAACGTCATGCGATGGCAGCGGGTACCGGTAAGCGGGCAACACATCGAGCGCCGCCGTCACGTCCTTTACGCGCTGGCCCTCGACCAGTCCCAGATTTCCTTCGTTGAATCGACAGAGAATCATAGGTTGAAAACCTTTTCCGCGTTGGACTGATAGAGTTTCTTCTTGTCAGCATCGCCGATGGGAAGGTTGTCAGTCACGGCTACTTCTTCGGGCACGAACTGATAAGGGTAATCCATCGCATACAGCACGCGGTCCACTCCCAGCACCGATTGCGCGTAAAGAATCGGCGGTTCCCAAGCCATGCCGCTGGTGGTGACATAGATGTTCTCTCTCACGTAGTCGCTCGGCTTGCGCCGCAGCTTCTGCACACCGGCGTAGCGGTTGGCCGTGACCATACGGTCGTGCATGAAGTCGATTCGGAACAGCCAGTAAGGAAGTCCCTCGCCCAGATGACCGATCACAAGCTTCAATCGGGGGAACCGATCGAAGACCCCGCTTATGATGATGCGCAGGACGTGGAGTCCCGTTTCGACGGCGAATCCGAAGATCGCGCCATCCAGACCACGCTCCAGAAAGGGCGCGATCATGGCGGGGGAAGGTGTATTCGGATGGATGTAAACCGGAACATCGAGCGCTTCGGCGGCCTCGAATATGGGCCAGAACTTCTGATCGTCGAGGTATTCGCCCCGCGTGTGCGAGTTGATGATGGCGCCCTTCAATCCCAGCGAACGGACACCGCGTTCGAGCTCTTTCACGGCGGCCGGAGGGTCCTGCGGCGCGATGGCGGCGAGGCCGGAGAACCGGTCCGGATGCCTGCGGATCGCGTCAACCATGAAGTCGTTGCTCGACCGCGCGAGAGCGACAGCAGTGGAGGCGTCGAAGACTTGGACGCCGGGTGAAGTAAGAGACAGGATCTGGCGCGCGATGCCGGTCTGGTCCATGTCGCGGAGGCGAAGGTCGCCGAGATCGGTCATGCGCGCGATGACTTCCGTGATGCGCGGACTGGGATTGCCCAGATAGAAGCCGCAAAGGCTCTGAAAGCCGGGGTCGTTGTAAGAACTGTCCTTCAGGAGAGCTCGGTAGTAATCCAGAACTTCCGGGGGCGCGAAGGCCTCTTCGGTCGCGATGCGCTGATAGGTCGGCTGGAGCATTGAGGGCGTCATTTAAATAAACCCACTGGCGACAAGATCGCCAGTGCTGCCTGACTTGACATGCGTTCATTGTTGCAAAGAGGTGGCGGCAAGACTGTGAAGACCTGTTTTGCGGCGCTCGGTCTGGAGTTCTCCGAACTGACGGAGAGCTTCCTTCATGGACCGGTGCAGGCGCTGTTCGCAGATGCTGAGGTTTACGAAAGCTTTGGAATGGTCGCGGAAGGCACGGGGGGCGGCCGCCAGCAAACGGGAATCAGTGTTCTCACTGCGTGCGCCTCATTGCCCGGGCGTGATGATAATCACCGATCAAGCCGGGCCAGAGGTGTGTTGGCCGGAATCTAAAGCGTGTCACCGGTGGCTACCGGGTACCCGGTTCCGCCTGCGATCGACTTGGATCCTCTCGCCGCCGGTCGGCCGGTTTCACGTCACGAAGGCGGAATCCATGAGGCGGAGGCGGACCGGAGGACGAATCTCATGCCCGCAAGCATACGCCTTCCGGTTCTGTATTTTGCGAGGATCTGCTGAAAAGGTTAGCGCGCAGGCCAGAGGCCTGTTCCACAGGCTTTGCCGGGTGAGACACTTTTTGAGAGGTCTACCGAATCTCAACCCTGAACCCGTGTTCGTGGCGGTACCTGAAGTATTCCTGCCGGCGGCGAACATCTATCCGCACAAAGGGAACATATACCCGGTGCTGTTCCACCAGATACGCACGGTATTGACGATCCTCGCCGTCGTTCCAGTAATGATAGTCGTGATGATCCCGATCGTAATAGCGGTGTTCACCGCGATGGTCGTCAGCCATGGCAGCCACTGGGGCGATCAGGGATGCAGCCAGCAATAATCCTCCCAACATCAGAAAGTGTTTCATGTCGTTTATCTCCTGCGTTGGTGCTGGCACGTACCTGGCCACTCGTCCGCGCTGTTCTAACGGCCATGCGCGTGCGAGAGCAAGTTCAGAGGCGAATATGTCCCAAACGAAAAGCGCCGGGCGGATTCCGATTGCGCTTGCGCTCTGCTCTTCATACGCGATTGACGCTTACGGGCGGTCATCTGCTTCCCTTTTGCATCCATCGACCCGGCAGGAAGGAGAGACCATGTCGTTCTTGGCGTGGATCATTCTCGGTCTGGTGGCGGGGTACATAGGAAGCAAGCTTGTAAACAGGCGCGGGGAGGGCATTCTGCTTGACGTCCTGCTGGGAGTTGTTGGCGCTATGATCGGAGGGTGGTTGTTCCGTCTCTTCGGCGCTGCTGGCGTAAACGGACTCAATCTTTATAGTCTCTTCGTGGCGGTTATCGGCTCGGTTGCCTTTCTGGTTACTTATCACCTCGTCAGACGGGCCTAAAAGCTTACGCTGTCTTATGCGGGTTCAGGGACAAGTCCCGCCCTCGAGAAGCGCTCTTTAGCGAACGCCGCCGGAAAATGTGCGGACGCTCGCGATTTGTTTTCAACCTACCGAATTTTCAGCATGTTCGACGGAGTGACGCCTGCCTTTCCGGCCCCCAGGCGCTGGGCGGTAAGTGCTGGTCTTCACGGCTCCGGTTCGAAAAACAGATCTTCCCAGTCACACGTTTTCGATCTGTCACAGACCGGTCATCGCTTTGTTAAACCGACTTGCTATTTAATTGGGGGCGGCGTTTCGAATACGCCGCTAATCCTGGACTCGGAGGTTTTTTCAATGTTAGAAATCAGACATCGCTGCGCCTTGTGCGCGTCAGCCCTCTTCGGTATCGGTATGTTGGGCAGCGCCCGCGCCGCCGATGTCAAGACCGTATTCGTGATCGCAATGGAGAATCACAACTGGACACAGCCGGCCAACCAGTTCACCGGAGGGATCCAGCAGATTTATCAAAACCCCAACGCTCCGTTCATTAATAGTCTGGTGAACGGAACTGCCTATGAAGTGATTGACGGCTCGCTGGTCAACATCAGCACGCAGGTCGCCTATGCGGCGGCCTACCATAACGTTTTGGCGACTCCGGGCGGGAACAACCCCCACATTCATCCGTCGGAGCCTAACTATCTTTGGGCGGACGCCGGCACCAACTTCGGCGTACTGAACGATAACGACCCTTATACCGGCGGCACGAACCAAGACACACCCCTTCACCTGAGCGGTTTCCTCATGACGGCCGGAAAAACCTGGAGGTCGTATCAGGAAGATATCGACCTTACCCGCGATAGTAGCGGGCAACTCACCAACGTGCCTCTGCCGGAGGACCTGTGGACCGTCCCGTTGACCAGTTTCTCGGGAAAATTCGCCGCCGGCTATCTCAACGCTTACAATTTCTCAAACCAGTACAACTATGCCGCCAAACACAACCCCATGGTGTTCTTCACCGATACGAACGGCGGTAACAATGCGACTCCCACCAATCCGTTGTCCACGCATTATGCGCCTTTACAGCAATTGACGATCGATCTTGCCAACGACACGGTGGCCGATTACAACTGGATTACGCCGGACCAATACAACGACATGCACACGTCACTGAGCGGGGGCTATCAGGGGCTGACCGGCGACGCGGCCAATATCAGGCAGGGCGACGACTTCCTGCGCCAGTTGGTACCCCGCATTATGGAGTCAAAAGCATACAAAAATCACGGCGTGATCATTCTTTGGTGGGACGAATCCGAATCGGACGGCGTGGCGGGCGACAACGCGGACGATTTCGATCACACGCTGGGCGAGATTATCATTTCGCCGCGTGCACACGAGAACGTGAACGGCGTTCCCTATGCGAGCCCGGCGAATTACACGCATTCCTCCGACTTGCGCACGATGCAGGAAATCTTCGGCGTGGGACCGTTTTTGGGCGATGCAGCCAACGCCAACGATTTGTCGGACTTGTTCGGGCCGGGCGCCATCCCGAAGAAGCCGTAGGGTCATCCTCGCTCCGGTTCGCCGCCCACGCCACCGCAGGGCGGCGCAACCGCGGAGCGCGGACCAGCCACGAGCCCGCTACCAATGAATCAGATTATCGGCGTCTTCCACCACGACGACGTCGTACTTTTCCAGCATAGGCATCATGACGTTTTCCAATTCGCCTTTCCAGAGATCCCCTTCATAGAACCTGGCCTTCATCGGCTCGCGCGATGGGATGTCGGGAAAGCCGCGCATGAAAAAGAAGGTATCGGGATCTTCGACGGAAAGAAACGGACCCGGGAGTTTCATCCCGATTTCCGCATGCGCCGGAACGGACCGGGAGCGGAATATCTCAAGAAACCGGGAGCGCAGGCCGGGCTTGGTCTTATAGGTGCGCATTTCGATAATCATTCGAACCTCTGGGCAATCGGATAAATGCTAACGGCAGTCGGGTGAGACCGTCCGGAGCGATGTGAGGTTGATACGGTTTTCTTTCGGTTCCCGGTACAGGAGACCGCGAGCTTCCATCTTTTGGCCTTGATGGGAAGCCGGGCTGAATCCGGCTGCACTTACCAGGAGATACGTTTGGGTTCCAAGCGGTCCGGCTATCGGGTCGGTAGAAACTTCTTCTTTGGTTGCTGCGGGCTCGCTCGCGTTCGTCAATATCCAGAAATTGCCGGGGCCTTGTCCGAGGCATCCCGTTGTCGCCACCAGGGAGAAGTTCGGTATTTCGTGTGCGCCCTTCTTTACGATCTGAATGTTTGCGAGTTCCTTGTCATCCAGCTTGAGCTCCGCCGATCCCGCGGGGAACGAGTTCGCCTGGAGGAGGTAGGTTAGGATGTCGAGCTTCACATCGTCGGCGACTGTTTCGGGGTAAGTCGCGGGCATCGTGTCACGGAGTTTAGTGAACAGCGTGTCTACGTTGGTGTTGATCCAGTCCGCCGTAAAACGTTCACCGCGCAGCGCGGGCGCTCGCGCAGTACCGTCGAGCGTGCTGTTGTGGCAGTTGCTGCAACTTTTCAGAAAAGCGGTCTTGCCGCGTTCCGCCTGCGCGGCGCTGTAGATGCCCGACCAGATTTTGTCGTTCTCTTGTGCCAACAGAGCCGGGGCGCTGAGAAGCACGAAAAGACCGGTGGCAAAGACCACCGGTGGTACAGGTTTCATTGGGTGGCCATAAACTGACGGAGCAGCGCTGCCGTGGCGAGATGCCCAGGCTTGGGAGTGTTGCCCGGATCGGGCGTCGGCAGCAGCGCCATGTCGACGGGCGTCCGGTTCTGTTTGTCCTTCATGTCGAGCTTGGCGCCGTGCTCCGCGAGGAACTTTACGATTTGGTCCGCGCCGCGCTGGGCAGCCCGGTGGAGTGCAGTCTGCCCGTTGCTGTTGAAGGCATTGATATCGACGCCGTGGTCGAGACAGATCTGAATGGCCTGAATCGACGTGGCTTCGGAAACGGAGAGGGCCGTGGCATACGCTCCCGCTCGCGCGCCTCCGGAGGCCGCAATCATGAGACTGGTCGTGTGGTCCTTCTGGGTCAGGAGCGGGTCGGCGCCTGAGTCGAGCAGAACCTTCATCAGGGCGATGTCATTGGCTTTGGTGGCGCGCATGAACGGGGTCGTGCCGTCGCTCATGGATTGGTCGCCGCCATCGTGATGCCTGCCAATGACCGGCTTCTTAAGACGGGCGTTCGGATTCGCGCCGTGGGCAAGCAGTAATTTCACCAGATCGGCGGCATCCAGCTTATCGACCAACTTTGGCGCGGGCCGGCTGATCATCGGTCCAAGAGTATGCATATCCACCGCGGCGTACAAGGCCGCCATGCCGGTTTCATCGGCGACGTTCGGATCCGCGCCTTTGTCCAGAAGCATGGCGGCGAGGTCGAAGTGGGCGTTGATGATCGCGAATACGAGGGCAGTCGCGCCGTCGGGATCGGCTTGATTGAGATCCGCTTTCGAATCGGCTAAGACGCGTGCCGCATCCGTGGCGTTCTGCCGGGCGGCGTACATCAGGGGCGTCCAGCCGCCGCGGGGAAGAGTGGTGGAAACCATGCCGCTGGTGACCCACTTGAATGGGGCAAGGCTCAGGACGGTGGACTTGGCATTGATGTCCGCGCCACCTTCGAGCAGAACTTTGACAGCTTCGGGATGGTTTTCAGCGGCTGCCCACATCAGCGCGGTTTCGCCCAAGGTGTTCTCTTTGGCGTTCACTTTCGCATCGTGTGAAAGGAGCGCTTTTATAGCAGCGGGATCGCCGGTGCGGGCTGCGGTCATCAGGACGGTTTCGCCTTCGGGGAGAGCGGTGTTGGGGTCCGCGCCGGCTTTGAGAAGCAGCTCGATCATGGGGGCGCTGCCGTTGGTGGCGGCGAGAGAGAGGGGGGCGATGCCGTAGCGGTTGGCGAATTTCGGATTAGCGCCGGCGTCGATCAGGAGGCGCGCCATGTCGAGGTCGTTGGCGCGGACGGCCCAGTCGAGCGCGGTCATGCCGTCCGGGGCGGGAGCGTTGACGTCGGCGTGTTGTTTCAGGAGCGTACGGAGGGTCGGAGTGTTGCCCTGCTTCGCGGCGTCGACCACCTGGCCCGAAGCAACGCCAATAAACAGCGTGGCGACCGCGAGAAGCACGTGGCGCGCGCACTCGTGCGTGCCGCGTCGGCACTCATGCCGACGCTGTCTTCCTTCGCGGCAACAAGTGTTGAGACGAGTCTCGACACGGCTCGCACGAGTGCGCGCGCCACCTATCGTCATATTTCGAGCCTGCCGGTGCTGAGGCCGAACTTGTCGGTTTCATCGCCAAACTTATTGGCGATTGACAGCATCAGATTCGACAACGGTGTCTGCTTCGGCGCCTGAATGTGGCGATTGCCCGTGCTCCCGCCAACGAGGATTGTCGGAACGTCGAGGCGCGAATGCGTATTGCTTTCGCTCATGCCGCTGCCGAAGAGAATCATCGAATGATCGAGCAGCGATCCGTCACCGTCGGGCGTATCGGATAACTTCTTGGCGAACTTCGCGAACAACGAAACGTGCCAGGTGTTGAGCTTGACCAGGTTCGCGATCTTTGCGGCGTCGTTGCCATGATGCGACATGGAGTGGTGGGGCTCAGTGATTCCGAGATTCGGATAGACGCGCTGGCTGGCATCGCGGCTCATCATGAAAGTGAAGACACGGGTGATATCCGCTTCATAGGCAAGCGCGAGCAGGTCGAACTGAAGTGCGACGTGCTCTTCGAACGAATCGGGAACGCCAATGGGTGCGTCCGGCACTTTCACGTCGGTGGTGGCTTGCTTTTCGGCGCGCTGAATGCGCTGTTCGAGAGCGCGGAGATTTTCGAGATAGTCGCTTAGGCGGCTGCGGTCGCGCGGTCCGAGTCCCCCCTGAAGTTCAGTGACATCGTCTTTGATGGAGTCGAGAATGCTCTTGTCGCTTTGCATTCGGGCGAGACGCTGTGCCGCTGTGCCCGGCCTTCCGAACATACGCTCGAAAACGACGCGAGGGTTGATTTCCATGGGCAGAGGCTCGGTGGGAGTGCGCCAGGAGAGCGTGTTCATATACGCACAGGCGTAGGCGGGGTCGCAGCCGCCGATGTATCCGGTGAAGTCTTCCGTGGCGAGTTCCAGCGATGGGAAAACCGTATCCTGGCCGATCTTTTGCGCCACGATCTGATCGATGGTGGTGCCCGCGCGCACGTCCTCGGCGATGGTTTTCCGGGGAATGCTGCCGCTTAACCATGCCGCCACGGTGACGGCGTGGCCGTCGAGCGGGTCGCAAAGTTCGGAGACGACAGTCAGAGAATTGCGGAACGGTTCAAGCGGTTTCAGGATGGGGGTGAATGCGAAATCCGGACCGGTCTTTTCGGGAGTCCAGTAGCCGGGTCGTTCGCCTAGCGGGACAAAGATCGCGCCGAAGCGGGGGAGAGGTTTCGCGGGAGCGGCGAAGGCGGGAGCCATCGAGTCCAGCAGGGGGAGAGCAATACCTGCACCGATACCGCGCAGGATCGTGCGGCGCGACAGGGATTTTCTGGTTATGAACATCAGTGCTCCTTTCGATCAGTGGACCGTTGTAGTGGCTCTCATTTGGAATGGCGTGCTGTTAACGATACCCAGCACCAGCGACGTGAAACGATAGTTGTCCGAATTGCGGACGATATGGCGGACCACGGGCATATCGTAAGACTGAAGGCCTCTGCCAAAAGCATACGTCATCAGCTTCTCGGTCATGGTATCCACGAAGATTTCCGGATGCTTGAGAAGAGCCTGGCGAAGCTCGATCGGGCCATTCACCTTTGTCCCGTCGAGTAACTGGCCCGAGGCATCGATCGGTGTTCCCAGCGTCCCCCCTTCACGAGTGCGCCAGGAACCGACCGCGTCGAAGTTTTCGAGAGAGAATCCAATCGGGTCCATGATCTGATGGCAACTGGCGCAGACGGGGTTCGCTCGATGCTCTTCCATGCGCTCACGCATCGTCAGGACTTTGCCGCTCGGGTTTTCGTTCAGCGGCGGGACGTTGGCCGGCATGGGCGGCGGCGGTGCGCCCAGCAGATTGTCCAGAATCCACTTGCCGCGCACCACGGGCGATGTCCGGTCGGTGTGCGAGGTAACCATGAGGATGCTGCCCTGGCCGAGCAGTCCTTTGCGCGCCTCGTCCGTGACCGGCACACGGCGGAACTGACTGCCGTAGATGTTGGGGATCTTGTAATGCCGGGCGAGCCGTTCGTTGACGAAGGTGTAATCGGCCGTCATCAGATCCAGCACATTACGATCTTCGCGCATTACGCTGCCGAAAAACAGCTCGGTCTCGCGCAGGAAGGACTGGCGCAGGTTGTCGTCGAAATCGGGAAAATCGACCGAATTCGGCACCATGGTGCGCAAGTTGCGCAAGTAGAGCCACTGGCCGGCGAAGTTCGTGATCAGGGCCTCGGCCTTTGGATCGGCGAGCATGCGATGGACTTGGTCGTCGAGCTGCTTCCTGAGTTTGCCCTGACTGGCGAGTTGGAGAAGTTGATCGTCCGGGATCGTGCTCCAGAGGAAGAATGACAGGCGTGATGCGAGTTCGAGTTCACTGACGGGGTAGATCGCGCCGGGGGCTGCGTTGGAAGGATCGCGCTCCGTCCGGAAGACAAATTTCGGGCTGGCAAGGATTCGTTCGAGAGCCATCTCGATGCCGGCATCGAAGGTGTTGCCGGAATGCCTTCCCGATTCGTAGAACTCCATGAGCCGTTCAAGATCGGCGGGAGTGGAGAATCCGCGGTATGCACGGCGGGAGAGGGTCGCCAGGATTTTTCGTGCGCAGAGGAGTTCGTCTTTGCTGTTTGCAGAGCTGGCATTCGCCGGACGGCAGGTGAAGATCTGACGGCGGCTGGGCGTGTCGCCGGGACCGGTCGGATGGAACGGGCCGGTTACTGTAAACGTGAGCAGATGGGGATGGCCAGCCGGGTCCAGCGTGTCGTTTGAGCTTCGGATATAGGATTGTAACCGCAGCGTGTTCTGGGTGGCGCTTCGCTCAAGGAACGCCACGCCGATCTCGTGTGGGCCGGCTTTGAGATGCAGGCGCGCGGTGAATCGGGCCTCGACGGCGTCCGCGGCGGCGGTGATGTTTTCGAGACTGGCCTTGAAGTCGGCATCGCCGCCAAACGCCGCGAGGTGAACACGCTCGCCATCCACTGTAATCTCGAGCTGGTTCGGATACTCGAGACCGCGCATGGCGCCGAGATTGGTGCGGAAGAGCGTGGGTTGCAGAACGTATTCGCCATCGATCGCGAGCGTGGTTTTGGCGAGCAGACCGCCTACGGTGCCGATGGGCAGTCCTTCGATGTGCACGTCCTGCGAGGCATCCTGGCGGACACGAAAGGTCTCGCCCGCCGGGCCGACGCCGGGGTCTCCAACGGCGACGGCGCTGATTTTTCCCGCCGCGCTGAGATAGCGCTCCAAAAGTACCGGCGACACACCCAAAACGTCGGCAATATTGTCGAAGCCGTAGCCGGAATCGTCGGGCGGGAGCAGGGACGCCGAATCCACGTCGAGCGCGAGCAAGTCACGGATGGCGTTGGCATATTCGGTGCGATTGAGGCGATGCACGAGGGGCCGGCCGGGATTGGGGGACGCGGCTGCCGCCCGATCGAGCGTGATCTGAAGGAAGGAAACGAGCGCGTCGCGGGTAGACTGGTCGGGGCGGGGAAGTCCTTGGGGCGGCATCATGCCGACGCGGACTTTGCGGATCACCTTCTCCCAGATATCGGCGTTGGCGGGGATGCTGTTGAGGTCAATACCATCGAGTGACATGCCCCCGGCTTTGGTTTTCTCGTTATGGCATCCGACGCAGTATTTATTGATGACGGCGCGGTACTCGGGCGCGGTCTGGCTGAAGAGGGTCGAGGCCGCGGCGAGCAACAGGAGCGTGCTGCCGACGATGTGTGGGAATCGCGACACTGATCCGGTGACGATCATATCAATTTGGGGCCACGGTCTGCGCTTCGGGGAAAGCTTCGGAGATTGCCCTGGAGAAAACCTGGTAAGCGGCGAGATTGAAGCGTGCCTTTTCAGCTAATTTCGCGTCCTGAAGGCGGTCACGGCGCGCGGATTCGAGGGCGATTTCTGCGCTCGCATAAACGAACTTATTTCCGCTCGTGACTGCCTCCGACTCAAAAGGCAAGCCTTTCATTTGCTGGGTTTTGTGAAGGCGGATGGCGTCGTCCATTTCCGTCTTGTAGCGTTCGCGCCGTTCGGTCTGGAGTTCTTTTAGTTGGCGGAAAGCCTCTTTCATGGAGCGGTGCAGGCGCTGTTCGTAGATGCTGAGGTTCACGAAGGATTTGGAGTCGTCGCGAAAGGCCCGGGCTGCGGTCATGGCGGAATGGAATTCGGGGTGGTCAGTCTCAAAGTTACCCGCTTCCTCGAAATGACCCATGCCGAGCATGCCGTCCTCGATGGACCTAATGCGATTGATCCTCCACTGATTGTCGGCGATGGTTTGGGCGAACTGGCGCTCGACCGGGGTTTGCGCGTCGAGGCTTTCGACGATTTCTTTGGAGAATGCGTGGTAAGCGGCCATGTCTTCGGTTGGGAGGACGACGACGCGCGCGGTGAGGCCGTGGCGCAGAGCGTTCATGCTGGAGCGGGCCGGCCCTGCGGGGATGTCGGACCCGTTGAAAGCTGGGCGTTGAGCCTGTTGGCTGCATATTGTGCTGGTGAAGGCATATGTTTTTCCGATCAAAGCTTTACCACGGCGAGGCAGGAAATCGGGGTGCTGGGGTCGAGTTTGGCGGCGGGAATATGCATCAGCGCACGGCAGGCGTGGAGACGACGGGGTACGAAATATATTTCCTAAACGCGTGAACCAAAAACGAGTCGTTGCTCGTGCGGGTGGGAATCCGCTGCTGTGCGGTTATTACAGGACAAAAAAGAGGTTATGTATTGCTATTTTGCGGGGGGACACTGGGTGAGCGTGTGCAGCAAACCGGAGAACGAACTGGTTCAGCGGAGTTACAATATAGGCGCCATGAACCAAACCGTTTCGCAGGGTGCCTTAATGATCCTTCGGGAAATGGCAGATGACGGCGTAGGCCTCATTGGTCGCCGCGACAGCAGAGGAGTTTTTGGTGTCGTGCCGGGGCCGGGGCCACACACTCGACGCCGGGTTTCAGGCAGGATGTCTTCTGATCTTCCAAGCGCGGAATTTTGCATCGAGCTTATTGACGCAGGATTTTGCGAGCCGACACCGGCGGTCTCCCTGAACGGAGTACCGATCAACGCAAATGTCTGTTACAGAATCTCCGAGTCGGGCTACGACTTGGCCAAGCGCAAGGAGCCGTCCAAATGATGAAGCTGGTGGCAATGGCGTTACTCGCCGCTGGACTGGTTGTTGCTCAGAGTAACCCGGTGAACGATGCGTATCAGCGTGGAGTTGAGCTGGGCAATCAACAGAGCGCAATTGCAGCTTATTGTTTGAGCCATCCAAGCTGCATCGCGGCTGTTCAGGAAGCCCAAGCCAGAAAGGAACAGGCCAAAGCTGATAAAGAACGGCTGAAGGCCGAAGCCCAAGCCAGAAAAGATGAGGCAAAGGCCGAGAAAGAACGGCAGAAGACCGAAATCAAATTAGCTCAGCTGCGGGTTAAGCAGGAGCACGAGGCCGCGAAGGCGCGCGCAAAAGCCGAGCCGATCGCGTCCGCGACACCCTGATTTCGGCGCGGAGGATTGATTGCCTTGCCCGGGTGCGTTCTGAAATCAGGCTGCGTTCGAGACTTCGCCAACACGCCGATCATCCGCCTCATGGCGCGGGGCAGCGTAAAATAGGCAGTGAGGTTTCTAGGGGTATGTCATTCACAATCAGGGCCGAAGACGTGCGCAACCCAGGCAACTCCGAGGTGATTATGGTGCGCGAAGAGGATGCAATTGGCTGCGAAGGCATTGAGTGCGGCACGGCGGTGGCTGGCGAAGACGGAACGCCGATGTCCCATACCCCGCATGACCGACACATCGTTGTATCCGGCTATAATCCACTCGCCTCTCCCCGCTACTTCGCCATCTCTCGGTAGGTATGAATACGACGCTCGTCTGCCGACATTGCGGCGAGAGTTTCCAGACCCCGCAGCCACCGGAAAAACCTCTTGGGCGTTATATAGACGAATGCCCTGACTGTTCGAGGAGCATTTACATATCGCCCGTACCGACGATTACAGCGGGGCGGGTCGAGACAAATCCAAAGCTGTTAAGGCGTCGCAGTGAAATCAAGCGTTCGCTGAAGAAGCGCGGGCGCACGCCAAGTCAAATTGCTGATTTCATAGGCAAATTGAACGATGTAGACTTGATAGATTTGTGAAGGTAGCCACCTATCCAAACTCCGACAGGTGGCTGAAGGGCGGGCGACCATTCGAGCAGAAAAGGGCCGTCACGAGTTCAACGCCCGGTAGAGCGTAGAACGGCCCACGTTGAGAAGGTCCGCCACGAACTGCCGGGGCTCGCCTTTGTCGATCAGCTTGCGGGCGTGGTCGATCTGCTCGGCGGTCAGCTTCACCTTTCGGCCAAACTTCACGCCCCGGCGCTGTGCTGCCTTCACTCCGGCCCGCGTACGTTCTGAAATTAAACTCCGTTCCAACTCGGCCAGCACGCCGACCATCTGCCACATGGCGCGGCCTGTGGGTGTTGCGGTGTCGATTGCCTCGGTGAGCGAATGGAATTTCACGCCACGGGCGCGGAGGTCATCGAGCATCGTTATCAAGTCGCGCAGGCTACGGCCCAGCCGGTCGAGTTTCCATACGATCAGCGTGTCGCCGTGTTCCAGTTTCTTCAGGCAGCGGAGAAGGGCAGGGCGCTTCGTCGTGGCTCCCGATAATCCCTCATCCTTGAAAACGGTTCTACATCCGGCCTTCTTCAGCGCCGCGAGCTGCAAGGCTGGGTTCTGGTCGTCGGTCGAGACGCGGGCGTAGCCGTATTTCATCCGCTCTATTTTGAACCTGATATTTGACACGCGTCAAGTGGCCTGTTTGCAGGCCTTCCGCGCACGGTTCAAAACTTACCCTTTGAGAGACAACCGCGTGACGGCCAAAGAACCCGGGCGCGAGCCTGGCAGGCTGGCGCGCGATGTCACCCCGCCCCAACAAATCACGCGACCACACACCTAATTCTCAGTCGGCGTCCGGTCCGCATGATCCACCACCAACGTCTCTACTGGCCCCTTCGTGGACCCGAGCTTTAGCCCGAGTTGTTCTTGCAATGCGGTGAAGATGGAAGGAAGTGTAGCGACGTCATTAGCTGCGGGTGCGCTGTCGGGGGCCCAATCGAGCGTCATCGCGTACGATCCGATCAGCCCGGTCTTATCGAGCACGGGTCGCCCCGCCTCGTTGGTTAGAAACTCAGCAAAGCTCTGCATGGATACCTTTGCGACCACGTGCCGCTGCGTCCGATTAAAGTTGCTGGTAATGCCGCTGGCGCTTTCGGCGCTCTTAAACTTAGGTCCGTCTTTTACCACCGTGAGCACGTAAAGCGGCAGTTCCTTCGTCTCGCGGTGAAGATGTAGCTTGAAGCGGTCCGCTAGAGAAGAGACTGAAGCATCAGCGGTATCTGCTCTGCCGCGGAGTGAGGCGGAAACCTCGCGACGACATCGAAGCGGTCGGTTTCGATCCAGTCTGGCCCGTTGATCTGATACTGCTGAACTTTGTAAGCCTTTCCAATGACCTCTTTCAAATTGACGTTAGAGTAAGTCAATTTTCCCGTGTCGAGGTCGGAAGACACTCGGGTGCTGATTCGCCCTTCGGACTGCGGCGGGGCTGGCTTGATCGTCGCTACCTCGAACTCCTGAGGGGCTTGCCCGTAAAGATGGCCCAAGGTAAATAGGACAAAAATGGCAGTGGTTCGCGGCATCGGGTCGTCCCCACACTACAGGGCCGATTCTCTCACATTTCGTCCGGCCCGCAGCCTTCCCTAGTTCCAAAACCTTTTACGATGGGACCCCGGCGAAGCGTGCTCAAAACCTGACGAAACGCCCGTTATCGGAAGTGAAGGGCAGGGAAGGGCCGGAAATTCCAGCGGCGATTCGCGTCCCAGAGAAACACGGGCAGGGGCGTCACTGGCGCTGTTTTAGGATGAGCTGAATGTTTCTCTTTCCGTGCATAACGGCGACGATCTCAAGAGGGGCCTTGTCTGGCCGGTACACGATGGCGTAGTTGGGATATCGGGTCAGCGTCCGGAAACGAAGGGAACGGGCTGTGAGGTCGGGACGGGAATGGCCGGGCATTGGGGTATCGGGGCCTCGGCAACGAACGCGCAAGCATCGTAGATCGCTTGTTCTACGCGGTCGGCGGCGTCTTCGCTGTCATCCGCGATGTAAGACCAGATGTCGAAAACATCGGCTTTGGCGAGTGGGGTAAGGACGTACGGCGGCACCCGGCAGTGCAGAGGCGGTCAAACCTTTCGAAACAAAGATTTCGGATGGATGGCCGGCGATGCCGCAGAATAGCGGCAAATTCAACTACACAACATTTCGTTGTCGATACTCATTTTTTGGATAGACGCCAGTCGTCTTTGATCGCCTGAATTTCCCGCCGGGCCTGTGCGCCGTCGATAAGCTCGCCGCGCTCGGTCTGTAGATAGCCTTCCTCGATATGAGCGGACAGCGCCCGGCGCTCCTCGTCGGTCCAGCTTTCCTCAGCGTCCTACGCTTCAAGTGCGCGGCGCAACACCTCCTCGGCGTTCGTGTAGCCGCCGCTGGAAAGACGCTTTGTTGATGAGCGTTTCAAGATCGGGGGGGACGTTTAATTGCATCGGCGGTTCTCCATCCTCGCTTTCATCGTAGCCTTTTACCACGTATCGGGGGCGCCGTCACGCGCGGGCTGCGACGTCGTCCACGCCAAACGATTCGCGATCACGTTCTACCCTTTGCGAGACGAAAGTCCTGATCGGCGTTTGCTGGGAGGCGATCGAGATCGAACAAAGGCTACCGAAGGTTGCACGGTTTGGCCAAACGTAACAATAGCTCAGAAACAAGACGGAAGTAAGACATTTCATGCAGGTTGTCATAGAATCCCGGTTCTGCAGGACCACGCGAGTGGTCGTGGGCGGAAAGTTGGGAATCGTGGCGCGCTTGAGACTGCGCGCCACGGTGGCGTTCTAATTGGTGCGGCCCTTTTGGTAGCCGGCCTCGTAAGCCTTCTGGTCGTCGTCTTTTTTGAAATGCCGCTTCTTGCTGTGGTCCCGGTTGTGCGTTTGGTCGTCCTTGCCTTCGCGCATGCCTTGCTGGTACGTCTTGTTCTTGGAATAATCCGGGTTCTGGTCCTGGAAAGCCTGTACCGAGGCCCCAGTGACGCCAATTGCAACCATAATCGCCATGACCCGCGCAATATGCTTCAGATTCATTTTCATAAATAGCCGTCCTTTTGTCTTTCGTATTGAAAAGCGGCACGCCAATGGCCGTTGGGCCGATCAGGTGATTCGTTCGGCACGAACGATAAACCGGTCGGGGGCGGAACCGACGAAATAGAACGGATAACATGTGACCAGCGTCAGGATCTGACTGGCAGTGGAGTCCAGAACTTCGATATCGGACGGGCGAACGATCCTGGTGGATACCACGCGATAACGGTACTCACCGACCAGCGTGCTTACCGTAATGATATCGTTTTGCCGGATGTTTCGCAAAGGCCGGAAGAAAGTGTCGCGATGCGCGGAAATACCGACGTTGCCTGGCTGGCCCGGCAGCGCAGTGCCGCTGATGTGGCCGGCCGCCCGCCGCAGCGAACTAGTGCCCGCCCCTTCGACGACCATAACCGAAAGGCCGAGACGCGGAATATCGAGCAGACCAATCACGCCACTGGCCGCCGGGGGCCGGGAAGCGGCTGATGCGCGTTCGGTCAGCAGGCCCTCGAACTGACGGCGCTGCTCTCTCTGGAACATCCAGGTGTCTACCAGCACGAATGCGCAATAAGCAAGAATGACAATGGCGCTGCCAAGAAGCATGCGCCGAATCCACCGCAGAGACCTCCTCATCCCATTTGAACCGCGTACAACGAACCCTCGGCCTGTGCGCTCATTTCGATGCACCACCAGCGAGGTAGCCGGACCGGGTGCGCACCTGCAGCTTGCTGTGTCCCGGCGCCGCGGCGGTCAACCGAATGCTCCGCCAAGCGTCGTTCCGCGCCGGATTGCTCGAAACATATCCAATGGTGTATTGGTTGCGAATGTCGCGCGCTATACCTTCACAAATTGCAATGACTTCGCTATTTTTGCCGGGAAAGAAGGCATCTCCGCCGGTAGCGCGGGCGAGACGGCTGAGCACGCCCGGATTCTTGTCGGCGTCATCTTCGTCGAAGATGCCGATCGTATAGACAAGAGCGCTCGATCGCTCGGCCGTTTTCAATACCTCGGCCAGCTTGTGCTTGCTCGTGTTGTCGCCGCCGTCGCTGATGACTATTAATACCTTTTTCTCCGGGCCTCCGCCTGCGCTCAATTGACTGAACGCCATGACCGCCGCGTCGTAAAGTGCCGTTTTGCCGGAGGCAGGCCTCTCCGAGATCGCACGCGCCAGCGCGTCGGACCGATTGCCGGCCGGGATTGCATCGGGCGCGATCAGTGTTACGTCCTCGTTGAAGTCGACGACAAACATCTGGTCGTCCGGCCGGCTGGACTGGACGAAAGTCCGGGCGGCGGTTATCACGTCTCTGAGCTTGGGCTTCATGCTTCCGCTGTGGTCGACCACCAGCCCAACAGTAACCGGAACGTCTTCGTGATGGAATATCTTGATGGATTGCCGGACGCCGTCTTCGTAGACCGCAAAATCCGGCTCGCGCAAGTCGGAAGCAAACTGGCCGTTCCGTTCGCGCACGACGGGGTTGAGGACGACAAGATCGACATTGACAGAAATCTGACCGTCGGCGACATTCACAAGGGCGATCAACATTACCAGCGGGAGATAGAGAGCCGCTCCTTTACAGTCACGGTTCGGTAGAGTCAGCATGTTTACCAGTCTCAGCGTGGCGCGCGCACTCATGCGTGCAGTGTCAAGACGGGTCTCGACACCTCCTCTCGCGAAGGACGACAAGCGTCGGCACGAGTGCCGACGCGGCACGCACGAGTGCGCGCGCCACGTGGTCACCGATATGCTATGAAATGCGTTTTGCGAACGCACCGAGGACGAATGACATGCTCAGCGCGATGAACCCGAACAGAGCCATCAAAGGCAACATGCTTGCCGTGGCCGGGAGCGTTTCTGGTACGAATTCCGCCGGGGGTGGGGGGGTAACCACCTGCGCGAGTTCCACTGTTTCTCCTGTCGGCTGGACTGCCTCCACGGGCGCCGCTCTTAGTTGCGCCACTACAGGCTCGTCGACCGTCTGAATCGGCTCGCTGACTTCTACCGGAATTTCAGCCGGGGTGGAGAGAACGGTTGAGTTGTCGGTCCTGGCAATTTCTATCGCTCTCGACTTCGGATACACAAATTCCTCGCCCCAGTTTCTGCCCGGATAGAACCATGCGCGCAGAGCTTCCGGCTCGCCCGCGGGCCTTTCCCTGAACGTGATTACAGTCTTGCTGGTGGCCTTCAGGCGATAGTTCGGGATGGCCAGAATCGTTGCGTAGACGGTCTTCTCGTCCTCACTGAAAATTTGGACGATATGACGGTCCGATTGCGAATCCACAATCTTGAATACATAAGTGCCGGCGGGCAGCACGCCCCACCCTTTAAGGTGAACCCCTGGGATCTCCACGGGACCACTGAACGTGATCACCGTTTTTCTGTTCCAATCGTCAGCTCTGGCAGCGGGTGCGAGCACCGCGCCGACCAGCGCCACACTACACACTGTGGTCATTGCATTGAATAGCTTCATTTTTTCCTTTTTTCCTCTGACCCCGATTTTCAGGCTGCTGGCGGCCCGAATCGGCGGGGGTGAAACTTGGCGGGTATATCCAGCACCTGAAACACAGGCACTCCGAGGTCCATCGGTGGCGGAACGCGTGGGCGTCAGCTATTTGACCAGCATCCGCAGGGATCCGGCAGCGCCGGTTGTGCGGTCGCGCACTACTATTCGCAGCTGTCCGGCGGCCCCGGACGGCAACGGAGTGGAGAGGGTGTACGCAGACTGGAACTCTTCCTCGCTCAAGTCCAGGGTGATAGTCCTGAGACTCGTCTTGCGTTGGCTCTCGAGATACAACTCCAGATCGAACGATCCTCGCCATCGATCCGCTTCGTGATCCAGCCGCAGATCGCGCAGGTTCACACTCACGTCGATCGCCGACTGCTCCGGTTTGCCATTCGGACGGGCGATTGCCGTCAGACCGATGGCGGTTGCGTCCAGAGGATCCATCCTCAATTCCTCAAGCGTGGGCGGGTCGCGCTCGGCCGCCAACGCGTAATAGCTGTCGCGGTACCGCACTTCGACACCCTTTCGCGCGACCTTTACTTTGAGCGGATGCATTGTTCCGTCCAGCGCGGTTTCGGACGGATAGAAACCCAGCGTATAGGTCACCGCCGTGTCCTCAATCGCCTTCTCGATGGAACCCCGCAAATCGTTGGTGTCGAAGAACCCCAGTCCGCCGGTCGATTCGGCGACATGCCGCAGCCCCATATTCTGCGCGGCGTCGTTTGGCGGGGGCGCCCTGACATTGATCGGCTGCCGCCTGCGGCGCTGTTGGCCCTGAAGAAGAACCTGGTCGTACTTCAGGATTTCACCAGAGGGCGGAACCGGGCGCAGTTGGCGCAGGCGGTGGAGCATTTGACTTTTGAAGCGGATGAAGACCAGTTGCCGCAGGAACGCACGAGGGGCGAGAGTATGTACTGATACGAGGAGCGGAGAGAAATCACGCTGCAGGCGCTGGAAGCGATTGCGCGGCATCTGGCGGCGCTTCCGGGGCGCAAGACCTGGTGTGGATATCGAGCGCGTTTTTTTACGATCCGGTACGCAAGATCCTGGTAACGCCGGCACTGTTGCCCCATGCTCTGATCCTGAATTCTAGAGTGCGATCGCGCTTGTCTCGTCGACTGCATGAACCGCTATATGGATGCGATTTACAAGCACGACACCAAGCTCGTGCCACCACTGTGGCGGCAAAGTGATAATGTCCCCTTTGGGCAAAGTAGAAATGTCCCCTTGACGACCCCAGGCTTGGGGGATGCAAGAAGGACAGCTACTGATGACACAGGCCGAAAGAGACCGGCTGGT
>Ga0182024_10001154_pt1 | contig 68381 bp, 62 predicted proteins | sample P32metaG_FD_120480 | JGI IMG/M metagenome (GOLD analysis project Ga0182024, IMG submission 120480) | Permafrost microbial communities from Stordalen Mire, Sweden - P3-2 metaG (Illumina Assembly) | ecosystem: Environmental > Terrestrial > Soil > Wetlands > Permafrost | place: Sweden: Stordalen...
CTACTGAAAAAGCCAATGAATATTGGGGAAACATTTCCGAACTTAAAAGGATCAATTGCATTGATGCGATTAAAATAAATTCCCACAGTAGTCGAATTCAAATACTATCAAAAATTCTTTCCTCCTTACAAAATTAAATATTCGCGCATTTATAAAAAAATAATATGGCAAAAGCTACTGGCGATCCGAATGTGAAATCTAAAGTTGTATCCATTAAAAAATATGAAAGAATTGCAGTTTTATCATTGGAAAATTCATTGCGGCTACACTTTGATTCTATTTTGCTTCACAATAATAAATCCTATCCATCTGCATTTCAGCTGTCGGTACTCGCATTGGAAGAATTTGGAAAATCCAGGGCTTTAGAGGACCTCATTTGGAACTTAAGAACACACGGCAATAAACGTGACCCGGTTTTCGAACGAAAATTTATCGAAACCATGTACAATCACCCACGGAAACAGCTTGCTTCTATCGCGAGGGAATCATATAATTTTTCCAAAAAATATCTCGAGTTTATTGAACAAAGGGGCTTAGAAGAAAAAAAACAAAAAGCCGTGTATGTCGGGCCCGGAATCAATAGGGGCAAAACCAATTTAAGTGGCAGGGTGTCATATCCCAACTTAATTAAGTCAATCGATGCCAATCAACAAATTTCGTTGCTGAATGATATCTATAAAGAAATTGCATTAAGACTGGCGGTTCAAAAAAGATACTTTGATATCAAAAAGATGGACGACTTGTTCGGCAATCCTCTAACCTATAGATTAAAAAAATGGCCTCATAAATCAAAGATTAAATTTTGACTACTTCAATTTATTACTACCCGTAGTCTCCTTGCCCTATCTTTAAATGCTATTTCACCCCCCTCAAGGATATCACAAACCTTATTTCGGATTAAAGGGTTTTCAAGACTTCCACTTGTATACGTTATAATGGGTAATTCACCTGGCCTATGATCTCCGCATTCGGCCACGATTACTTGATCGGCATCCGTATTGACCACTAAATTCGCATTGTGGGTCACTATAAATATTTGCCTCCTCGATTTTGCCGCGCGAAATCTCGATACCAATTCAACATAGATAGATTTAGGATCGAGATTCTCTTCTGGCTGATCAATTATTAACGGACGTTCATCCTCCTTATCTATAGATAAATACAATAATAGAAGAACAATACCTCGTGTACCGGGAGATAGTTGCTTAATATTCACATCATCATATTGAATTCCATAACTGACTTTTATATGGCTCGTGCTGTAGAACCATTCAGCCAGATGCTTCACCCATTGGCGATACTCATCTTTACTGCTTTTTTCCACAGGCGCATGTTCTGCCATTTCTGCAAGATGTTCTTCACGAAAAGTATCTAGGGTCTGCGCTATCATTTCGGCAGTTTCTTCAGTCCATGACTTCAAAAGCTTCTCCCGAGCCAATTTTAACAGAGTCCCTTTCCCCTTAAAAGGGCCAGTTTTCCTGAGATCAAGTAAAGCCTCGCCCCTCTCAGCCCAATTTTCGACGTTGACGAAACGTTGAACATTAAAAGATAGTTTGCCCAAGGTTCCAGGCTCCGTCTTAAGGGTGGACATCAAAGGTTGATATAAACGCGATAACTCTTGTTGTTCGTCAATAATAGCCTGTATGATACGTAAATAAGTAGATTTTCTTTGAACTGAGTATGCAGCTATTCTCTTGTCAGCTCCTGCAATATTTTTTATAGCTTCCTTTAATCTATTCTGATTTGTCTCTTCTCTGGAAATTTTTCCTGTTAACTGACTATACTTTTGAACATTCTGTTGATCGATCCCTATAAGTGAATGCAACCGTTCCAATTCTGCATTCAATTGATTATACGGCAGCCCATCTAAAGCGATTCCCATAGGCAATAAAGATGTTTCCCTATTTTTAGAGTTAACTGGATACGCTGGCAATCCAGTTATGTCAGACCGTAGTTTCTGCACTTTGGATAATTTTTCATCTAGCAACTTGCCGACACTATCGGCAAATCGTGGTTTAAACGTTTCCCATTCAATTTGAGTTAATCCAGTTTCTGTATGATTTTGCTTTAATTTATTTAAGTAGGTAGAAAATCCAGACTCTTCTTGCCTCTTTATCTCATTTTTCAGATTTGTAAGCGCAAGTTCGGCCCTTTTAACACTGTCAAGTTTGACTTTTACTTGACCAAAAGCCTTTGAAAGTAATTCATGTTGATTTGCCCGTTCTTTTTGATTTTTATTAATTAAACCTTGTTGAGCTTTTCTATCGTTGACCAATGTTTTTTCAGATTCCTCGGCCTGTTTACTCAAATGGGGCAAAGTGTCTTTTAATTCCTGTTCTCCAACGATATTTATCGTCAATTCTTCCAGGAAATTTTCATTGTCAATTCTGGCACGTTTTGAATCCTCAGTTTTCAAATAAAGTAGCTCCTCAAATGAATCCGTTCCAAGTCTGTCCTCCATTGGATGCGCTTGAAAAATCACCCGCTCTATTTCTTTAACCAAATTATCAGTTAGCCCCTCAGAGGAACATAGATCTTCTACAAACTGCTGCGATAAGTATTGCACTTTAGGGTTTTCGATAAGATCATAATGCTCCGCCGACGCCAATTTACTATTCGTTTTCTCCCCATTTTTCCAGATAAGACCTACTCTTTCCTCAGTTAAAAGTTCGCTTGCTCGACGCAGAAATGAACGCTCACTACTTTGAAGATTAAACGAATAACCCCCCGCAGCAATTAAGTCCGCTAACGCCGTTTTCCCGGAACCTCTGGCACCTATTATTGCTACAAGTCCTGAATTTAGTTCAAGAAATGGCTTTGTTATCCATGAAGTTTTTTCAATGTTAAGGCTTTCAATTATGAGCGATGATGCATCTCCTGATATCGGATAATTGACCCCTACATAGACGCGGCTTTCAGGTTCAATGCAAGCCTGCTTCAATGATTCAAAACTTAAATCGCCTTTGATCCAGGAAAATCTGTCCTTTACCGGTTTACCTACCGCCTCTTGCGTATGGGCATCACATCCGTGCAAACAAGGTTTTAGTCCTTGATATTTGCTTTCTAAAACATCTTTTGAATCAGTTCCTTGTCCGAGCCAATATTCTCTTTCTTTCGGGAAGGAAGAAAAAATAATATTTGCGCGACGCTGTATTTCCTCACGTGTTGCAGTAAATGACGCGTCTTTCTTTAGACCAGCAGTACCATCTTTACTGTTTCCCGAAACTGCAACAAGAATATTTTTTGTTGCCCAATCACTCTCTTGAAAAAGAGTAATAAGTTGGTTAAAATCTGCTTTAAACTGATTGGCTCCCACTTTCAAGGCCTTTCTATCGTCCTTATTTGAACTGTCGTAAACTTTTCCAAGCTTAATTAAATCATCTTTCGTACAACAATATTTTTCTTTAAGATAAGTGAATTGTAACCCATGTAAAAAACGTTTTGTTTCCTCAATATGATTTGAATCATCTGGAGAAATCAGGAGATGCAAATTGATACCGCTACCTTCCGAGGTTCCAACATTTAGCCTTAGCTCTACATTTGGAAAAATAAGTTTAACCTTCGGAATTCTTCCAAGAAGATAATGGTCACGAATCTTTTCATAGCCATCTAATATGTAGTAGTCTGTGATACCTAATGCTTCAATTTCGGGGCTTGATTTTTCGATAGCCGATAAAAAATCCTCCATAGGATTTGCTCCGGAATATTGGTCGTTTAGAAGTGTTCCTGGAAGGTGAATATGTGGTTCCCAGCGGTGCCATATTGAACCTTTTGGGTTGGCATTATGCAGGTCTGGTGATTCCATTTTTTACTACTTTATTTTTTTAATCATCTAAGCATTGCAAATCACATCTAAGATACCTTCTTTGTATTCAATAAATACTTAATACCGGTTGGATTTTAGAGGCAAAGACTGAATCTTTCGAGAATTAATCATTTGTCGTATGTGAATTCAGATAAGGATACTAAGGGCTAGAAGGGTAAGTTTAATTATTCTCTTTCCAGAAATCTATCCTCCTTAATCATTAGCAAGAGTAATATTGAAAATTTCCCTATAAACCTTTTCCATTTGGCTAATTTCATCGTCTGTTAGTTTTTCAAAATCTTTTCGGCGTCTTTTAGAAAGAGAGCCATGATTTTGATGTAGGAAAAGTATCATTAGGTTCAGTTGCTTATCCGGCATGTCCACAATATTTTGCAATTCACTTTTGACTTCGTCATAGTGCTGAATAAATTCCAGCTCCTCAGGCAGGTCCTGATTTATTGTTTCAAAAACAGTTTGAGCAAGATATATAGTTTGCGTTGTTAAATCAGGATATCGAAAATATCCTTCCACTTCTTGCTCGTTAGTAATTTCAATTTCTCCATTTGCATTTTTCGCATGCTGCACACGAAGCATCAAGGGTTTTGAATACCTCTCAAGCGCCTGATCATACTCTTGCATATGATTAAGCATATGCGCCGAAACAGGAATAATAAACCCCTCCGGAACAATTCTGTCTCGTGTTAACGTATCATGTATTAGAAACCGATGAATTCGACCATTACCGTCTTCAAATGGATGGATAAATACAAACCCAAAAGCAATTATTGAAGCTCTTACTATTGGAGAAATTATATCTGTTTTTAAAGCAACCTCTTTCAATCCATCCATAAGTGAGTTGAGATAATCCGGAGGTGGACAGATATAGTGGATAATTTCTTCATATCGAGGAAGTGATTGGCCAATGTAATTTTGAAAATTTCTAAATCCGCTTGCCTTAAATCTTTCGTCTACGATGGCATTTTGTAGTTGAGTAAGTTTCTCTTCATTTAATACTTCTTCCTGAGTTTGTTTTCCCGCCTGTAATAATAAGGCAATAAATCGTTGTGTTCTTTGAGGAGATGGTTTCTCCTTTTCAATTTCGTAAGAGGATCTGGTTTCTTTTGTGTACAGGTAATTGGTAGCCCTACGGAGTGTATCTGGTGTGTAACGCTGTTTCAATTCATCCATTTGCTTCGCCAGGTCTTTTTGCAATAGCATCTGTAAAGAATTTGTTCTTCGGATGACAGGACAAAAATTTCGTGTGCCGAGCAAATTATTATTAACCCGCCAACGTGCGTCTTTCACGTTGGTTCCTGTTACATATTTATCTTCATCTAGAAGATCTGTGTAATTTCCGGTTATAGTTACAGGTAGCTCTAGTACTAAACCAGTTAGAAATTCGTATAAGAATCCTATTTTCCGACCATATTTTCCGGAAGGGGTAGATTTTATATAGTCTATTATTTCGGCTGTTTCCAATTTTTCAAAAACTGCTTTCAGGAAGTCAAGATTTATATCATCGTACTTCAGTAAAAACTCTAGATGATAAACCGGTTTATCCAACTCAGGAACGTATTTTGGTCCATAGACCTGAACTACTTCTCCGGATGCATTTACTTCGATCTTGTCTTTTGGACCAATATATGAATGGTGCGTAACCGTATAATTTTTTAGGCCGAAATGCTCTTGGAGCCATAAACTGCCGGCTGGTTTAATGTTCATGCTATTTCCTAATAAGTAGGTAAAACTGATTTTTTCGTTGTAAAACTAATATATTTACAAGTAATTGTAGTAGAATTGATTTTATTCAAGTTATTCTATAAGAACGGGGGTAATCTTAATAAACCTTAAGTAAAACGCTTTAAATCGACCAAAATCTAAGTAAATCTAATTTATTTAAGATATGCCTTATATTTTATAACTCTTCAATCCTCCTGCTGAGCCAGACTGAAATTAAAATTCTATGCAAACTTGCACTATGTAAGATTATCTTACTATCTTTGTAAGATATTCTTACATAATGGAAACATTACAGGCTGAATTGGTAGAAACGGAAGTACTTAATGTAATAAGGGAATTCTGCATGACATTAAAAATCGACATTCCGATTGATGTCGAATTTTGTCCCGGAAATTTCATAAAAAGCCAGGTCCTTTTAACTGCAATCAGCACAATTCAGGATGCGTTGGGAGTTACGATTCCAAACGACTGTTATGTTTTCAGCAACAAGGACAATAAACAATTATCAATAAAAGAAACCGCTCAAAAAATTCTCACTGTAGCTAAATATGAAAACTAATAGTAATATCACCGACAGAGAAAAAATTGCTGAAAGACTTAAGGATGCCCGAGTAGCAGCGGGATTGTCTCAAGAAACGGCTGCAAAAATGTTAATGCTTCAACGTCCAGCAATATCAGAAATAGAATCTGGCAAACGAAAAGTAAGTGCCGAGGAAATTATCCAGTTTGCAACTTTGTATCGGGTCAATACCTCTTGGCTTCTATTAAAAGAAGAGGATCAGACATTAGAAATGGATGAAGAACTCAGGGTCGCAGCGAGGGAGCTAAGTAAGATGAGTGAAATTGATAGAAAAAAGCTTTTAGATATTTTAAAAATCTTACCCAATAAATAATTCATGAATTCCTTATACAGAGATGCGATTCTAAAAGCAAGTGAAGTACGAAAGCGGTTAAAAGCAAATATGTTCCAGCCAATAAACATTCTTGATTCCTGCATCGAATTAGGGATAAATGTAAAATTTGTAGACGTGAACATGGAAGGTCTGTATGTTCGGCATCGGGGCACTCCAACTATACTTATATCAAACCTGCGCCCGTTTCCAAGGCGGTGTTTTACAGCTGCACATGAATTAGGGCATCACGTTTTTAATCATGGTCTAAAGCTGGATATTTTGTCTGATGAAAAGCAGCACTCGGAATTTAAAGAACAAGATGAAATTCTAGTTGATTCATTCGCTGCCGCTTTATTAATGCCTATTGGTGGACTTCAAGCCGAATTTGCCAAGCGCAATTGGAGTTTTAAGGACGCATCCGTTATCAACTTTTTTACCGTCAGTTCGCTTTTTGGTGTAGGGTATCAAACTCTCATTAATCACTGTAAAGCAAATAACCTCATAGATGAATCAAAAGCATCTATTTTGATGAAATGGACACCAGCTAAAATTTTTAATACATACCTAAGTGATGCTCTGGAAAAGTCCTATTTCAGGATAATTGATCATTTAGCGGAACTATCAGTTGTTGATTTAGAAATTTCAAACTACCTGATATTGCCTTCCAATATGCAATTAGACGAATGTTATTTAGAAAAAGTCCTTGATTCCGAAATTGGGTGTGTATTCGTGGCCAGAAAAGCAGGAATTACTTCTGCGCATTCCTCAGATGGCAAAAGTAATTATTTCATAAGAATACAAAAGCAGAACTATATTGGCTTTGCAGAATACCGTCATTTTGAAAACTAAATTCTAATAATGAACATTCCACATATTATTGAAGAAACAAACTTATCAAAAGCTTGGTGCAAAACCTTAGAATATATTATTCATAGCCGAGGCACAGAGGTTTCTCCCTTAGTGCTAACGCTCACTCAATTTGAAGAATGCTTACAAATAAAAAGCGCACTTAATTCAGATTTATTATCTAACCAGCTTGATTCTATTGACACTGTATCGGAAACGATATTTCCCGATTCACTTTATCAATATTGCGGTCAGAATCGAGAAGTACTGTATAAAACATACCTTAAAAATTTGCCGAGAATTAAAAAGGTTGATTTGCGAAATAATAAGGGAACATACTTTGAGCGATTGATTGCTTTTGGGGAATCTGAAAAGATAAATCAACTAGATATAATAATATCTTCTTTGCAAAACTCAAAAGTTAAGCGACGCTCCAAACTTCAAGCTTCCACATTTGATCCATTGAGGGATCATACGAAAGGTGCATTCCAAGGTTTCCCTTGCTTACAACATGTAACGTTTTATAAATCCGAATCCGGAGGGTTGATATTGAATAGCTTTTACGCAATCCAGTATCTCTATCAACGAGCCTACGGCAATTGGCTTGGATTGATAAACCTAGGAAAGTTTGTAGCTAAAGAGACTCATATGGAACTTGAAAGACTCAATTGCTTTATTGGAGTTGAGAAACTTGACCACCTAACCAAAGCGAAGGCACAAAAGCTACTACAAAACATTACTCAACAAAGTTAGTTTCAGAATTCACTAATGGAAAAAATTCGGAATAAGCAAGCATCAACAAAAATTAATAAATCTGCTATACACATTTATATACCTATATCCCCCGCGAAAACAACGGAAGTATATGAAAGCTACTGGAAGTTCGCTGCGTTACGACAAGAGGCGTTTTTTAACAGGTTATGGGGCAAACCCTTTCCTTGGAGTCTAGACCCGATTATAAGCCTATACAAGTTTACAAATGTATATCGCGCAGCAGACAGAGTGAGCCAATACCTGATTAAAAAAGTCATCTATAACCCCAGTTTGTCATCAGATCCAGACGAAATTCTATTCAGGATTTTAGTTTTTAAACTCTTTAACAAAATAGAAACTTGGGAATTGTTGACGTCGAAAACGGGAGAAATATCACTTGGAGACTACAACTTTAAGAGGTACGACGAAATTTTGACAAAAGCTATGGCTTCAGGCAAAAAAATATATTCAGCTGCTTATATTATGCCATCAGGAAAATCATATTTCGGGCTTATAAGAAAACATTCGAACCATCTTAAATTAATTGAACTAATAATAAAAAGAAATACTGTTAACCAATTAACTGATACAAAAAGAATGCAGGATGCGTTTGAAATTTTAAAGGGATTTCCAAGCCTAGGAGATTTTCTAGCATATCAACTGTTAATTGATATAAATTATTCACCCATCCTAAATTTTTCCGAGTCTGAATTTGTTGTACCTGGGCCAGGTGCTAAAGGAGGTATTAGTAAATGCTTTCTTGATACCGCCGGTTTAACTAATGTTGAGATTATTAAACTGATGACTGACAGGCAGGAACAAGAGTTTGAACGATTAGGATTGTCTTTTAAAACACTTTGGGGTCGGAGATTACAACTTATAGACTGCCAAAACATATTTTGCGAGGTCGACAAATATGCCAGAGTAAAACATCCTGATATTAAAGGAAATAGTGACAGGGTAAAGATAAAGCAAATGTTCAGAGAGAATTCTAAGCCTATCGACTATTGGTTTCCGCCTAAATGGGGAATAAACGACAATCTATAAAGGGTAATATTTAGTTATCAACCAATGTGAATAAGTGTCCTTACGAGCGTATAACTGGTACAATATATAGTGTAAATTGCAATAAGCCTAAATAGCCTTAAATCAAAACATGCCATTTCTCGGATCAACAGAATTAAAGTCTTTGTTGCCATCTTGTATCGACAAATACAATTCAGAAAGGATTGATAATGTCGCTTATGAGCTTGGTCTTGGCGATGAAGCATACTTAACAGATTCCAAGTCCGGTAAAAAAGAAAAACTTAATGACAAAAACCCGCAAGTAGTAATTAAACCAGGTCAATTTGCACTTCTTTTAACTGAAGAAATAGTGACGATTCCAAAACATCTTCTTGCTTTTATTTCTATTAAATTCAGTCAAAAAATAAAAGGCTTGATTAATGTTTCTGGATTTCATGTCGATCCCGGATTTCATGGCAAAATTATATTTTCCGTTTATAATGCTGGACCCGCTACAATAGTTCTGGATAAAGGACGTCCTTATTTTATGATGTGGTTTTGTACGTTAACAAGTGATGCTACGCCATATAATGGAAAGCATAACGGTCAAAATAATATTTCAGCGGAAAATATTAGCGATTTAAAGGGAGAATTGGCGTCTCCCAATGCACTTTTAAAAAGGATAATAGGGAATGAAACGAAATTGGCCAGCTTTTCGGTAGTAGCCGGAGTTCTTATGACTATCGGTGTCGGGTTATCTATAAAGTCCATCATCGACACTTCCAAGTTCAACGAAGGTTACAATGCAGGATTAATGGAGAAGCGTTCTTTAGAATATATTGATAGCGCCCTATCAAAAACAAAGGTTGATAGTATTGTTTCTTATAAAATTGACAGTGTATTAAAGCGTTTCAAGAATGACACCTCAAATAAAAAGTAATCAATTTTTTGACAAAAATTGCGAATCCGAGGAACAAATCCCAAGGCAATTTACTGTGTCTTTTAAGGAGATAGGAAGCGGTGATAAAGGAGAAGTCAGAGTTATATTTAATGACACTATTCAGGTAGGGGATATCATTAATGATAATTCTTATAAAAATGATTTCTACCGTTATCACGATATTTTCCATTATTCATTTGCAACCTTGCTCGGATGGTCACCTTGCACCAGAGCTATGATGAAAAGAAAAAGAAAAAGTGATCATTTATTAGATGAAATTGAAGACGGTGCTAGAGCTACCATTACAGAGGAGGCTTTGTCAATGATAATATTTAATGAGGCGAAGCGCAAGAATTATTTTGAAAATACTGTTAGAATATCCAAAGGCACACTAACTATCATAAAGGAAATGACGGAAAATTTCGAAGTAAAAGCAAGAACCGCAAAAGAATGGGAGCAGGCTATTTTAAAAGCATATGAAATTTTTAGACTTCTTATTAAAAATAAAGGCGGCAAGGTTGAATTCGATGCATTCAGTAAAAAAATCAACTATTCAGCTTTAAACTAATGATTGTTGGTATTGGCTGCGATATTGTAGAACATGATATTACTAAAAAGCTAAACTGGGGAAGTGATTTGCATGCCCTAAACAGACTTTTCTCAGGAAAAGAGCTTGAAATTTATTTCGCTAAACAAGATCTTCAATTTCTAACAGGAAGATTTGCAGCAAAAGAAGCCTTTTTAAAATGTTTAGGTACTGGCATGCGAGACGGTATCGCACTACCCGATATTCAAATATTACAGCTATCAAATGGAAAGCCCACAATAGATTTAAATGGGGAAGTAAAAAATATCTCTGACAATATGGGAATAAATCTGTGGCACATTAGCATTTCCCACTCGAGCAATTATTCTTTTGCATTAGCAATAGCAGAAATTGTATAAAACATAATGGAATATCTGGCATAGAAACTAATAGCAACTTTCATTTGAAAAACTGTAGAGACGGCACGGGTTAATTGGTAGTTTAATTTATATTTGAACAATAGGTTAAAAAACGAATGCCGCTATTTCAACAATCAGTACTAAGGAAGTTTATAGAGGATATAAATAAGGATAGTTTGAAAACATCCTGGAATGTTTTTCGTAAACATTTTCATGATCCAAAAGTTCAAGAAAATGTTCGAAACTTAAAAGAGGAAGAATACCAGGAAGGGTTTGTGAGAGATCTATTTGTAAGTGTTCTTGGTTATACGCTTAATCCCCAGCCAGGATTCAATGTTGTGTTAGAAAAGAAAAGTGTAACAGATGCAACCAAAAGCGATGGAGCCATCTTAAATGGCAACGACGTAATTGCTGTTATAGAATTAAAAGACACCGGAACTCCCGACCTCAATAAGGTCGCTACGCAGGCGTTTGGATATAAGCATAAGCACAAAAATTGCGCATATGTAATCACCAGCAATTTTGAGAAACTTTTCTTTTACATAAACGATTCTACAGAATATGAAGAATTTGATCTGTTCAATTTATCATTTGATCAATTCGCTCTTCTTTATATTTGTCTTCAGAAGAATTTCCTTCTTTCCAATTTACCACTTCAAATAAAGGCAAATTCCTTAATTCGTGAAGAAACCATCACGAAAAAATTATATGCTGACTATTCTGAGTTCAGGAAAGCCCTTTTTACGAATATATCGGACAAGAACAACCAATACGATAAACTACTCCTTTTTAATAAAACCCAAAAATTACTAGATAGATTTCTCTTTATATTATTTGCAGAAGACAGACTTCTGGTACCACCGAACTCTGTAAGAGAAATTTTGCAGCAATGGGAGGATCTCAAATCAAAATATGATGAATATTTTCCATTGTATGATAGATTCAAAAAGTATTTCGGCTATCTAAATGAAGGACACAAAGGAAAACAGCACGAAATATTTGCTTACAATGGAGGGCTTTTTGCAGATGACGAGGTATTAAATAATATTAATATTGATGACGCCATTTTGTACCAAGCGACCGAAACTTTAAGTGCCTATGGTTTTGAAACAGATATAGATGTAAATATACTCGGTCATATTTTTGAACATAGCTTAACGGAGATAGAAGAATTACAGGGAGAACTTGAAGGCAAAGCCATTGACAAAACAAAGACTAAACGAAAAAAGGACGGGGTATATTATACGCCCAGATATATTACCAAATATATTGTGGAGAATACGATCGGTGCGCTTTGCATGCAAAAAAAAGACGCATTGAATATCGATGAATTAAATTTCGCTCCTGGCAAAAGAAAAGATAACAGAAGAAAACTTATTGAAAAGCTAGATACCTATAGGGACTGGCTACTTCAGCTTACTATTTGTGACCCCGCTTGTGGAAGCGGTGCATTCCTGAACGCAGCCTTGGAATATTTAATACTGGAGCACAGAATTATTGATGAATTAAAGGCAAAAGTATTTGGTGCAAGTATTGTTTATAGTGATATTGTCAATAGCATATTGGAAAATAATTTATTTGGCGTAGATATCAACGAAGATGCAATAGAAATTGCGAAATTAAGCCTGTGGCTAAGAACAGCGCAAAAGGGTCGTAAGCTAAGCAACCTAAGTAAACATATAAAGTGCGGTAATAGCATTATTGATGACCCGATCGTATCCGGTGAAAAAGCATTTGATTGGAAAAAAGAATTTCCCACTGTTTTTCAAAATGATGGATTTGATATCCTGATCAGTAATCCACCCTATGTAGACGTAAAACAACTACCCAAAGAAATGGTAAAATATTTGTTCGACCAATATCAAACAACTGAAAATAGAATAAACTTATATTCTATTTTCATTGAAAAAGGATTAAGTCTAATCAAGGAAAGTGGTTTGATGTCTTACATTACGCCAAATTCAATGCTTACTAATAGTTCTTATGGTAAGCTCCGGTTATTAATTATAAATACCATTACTAATCTAGTTAAACTTCCTGACGATGTATTCGAAGAAGCTAAAGTTGAAACCATATTATTTATACTTCAGAAGAATAATAAAAGTTCGAGCGTCGATGTACTGACTTATAGTAAGGATGAAGAAATATCATCTATTGATACTTCTCGATATAAGCAAATGGATAGAAATGATTGGAATAAATCACCTGGCGCTACTTTCAATATTTATGCAACTTTAAATATTAATTCCATCTTTGAACGGATTGAAAGCGACACAATTCCCCTTGTTGAACTCTGTGATTTTTCACTAGGGTTAACACCATATGACAAATACAAAGGACACTCCCAGGAAGATATTAAGAACAGGATTTTTCATTCCGAGAATAAACTCGATGAAACTTATAAGCCTTTAGTTACAGGGGAAAATATAACAAGGTATTTTACAAACCCGTCAATAACAGAATACATCAAATATGGCCCTTGGTTGAGTAGGCCCAGAGAGGAGAGGTTTTTTACTACTGAAAGAATAATCGTCCGTCAAATTGTTTCAGGAATACCGCCGAGGATTTTCGCTTCATACGCTAACCAACCTTTTTACTTCACGCACCATGGATTTGCCATTATTCCAAAAAATAAAGATTCCTTGTCAGTAAAATATATTCTTGGCTTAATTAATTCAAAACTTGTTAATTTTTATCATACTTATAAATTTTTGGACGTAGAAAAAAGGCTTTTCCAAAAAGTCCTGATTGAAAATTGTAAGCGATTTCCAATTAAAGTCATTGACGCCAAGCATCAAGAGCCATTTATAAATAAGGTCGATGCTATGATATTGTTGGTCGCCAAGCTTGAAATTGGAACGCAATTATTTTTCGATTTTCTCAAGGCAAAATTCAAAGGGATTATAATAAATAAAAAAATTGAAAATTGGTGGCAACTGAATTTCTCCGATTTTTTAAAGGAGTTAAAGAAACAGGGGATCGTTTTTACCCTGGTTGAACAAGCCGAATGGTTGCAATATTTTGAAAAGGAAATGCAAAATATGAAGGTAATACATGATTCCAAGGAGTCATTGGATAAGGAACTTGATGAAATGGTTTACGAGTTATACGAGTTGACTGTTGATGAAATAAATACAATTGAAACTCTTTAGTTGCAGCTATACATTATCCCATAAAAGGTTTGTGTACCCAAATTAGACCCATCAAAAAACTGGAAATGTTTATCGGAATTTTCTTAATTTGATGATACTCAATGACAACTTTAGCCCTGGCGAGGTCACTTTGTATATTGATTATCAATGTATTACAGTGGCTGGGGATACTACCGGTGATGCTTCTAAAATTATTTTAAAAAATCTTTATAAATGGCCCATTTTAGGGTCTTTTTTTGGATTTATGACACTTTTTATTACCCATCTACCCACTTTTAATCTCAGTATTTTAAGCTCCCAATACTGCCAATATTTATAAGAGCTCTTAAACTTACTATCCAATTAATCCTTCAGGTATTTTTCAATTAATATGCGCCTTCTAGTTATCCGTTAAACGCATAATTTTATGCTCAAATCTGAACAGATGAAGTATTTATTATTCCTTTTTCTTCCGCTATTTAGCAATGCGCAGACTTTCTTTGTGAGTGGCACTGATAGAAATAGTGTAGCGAAAGTGTCAGAAAAAATAAGATTCGAAGGCTATAGTCTGATAGATTCAGCCAATGCAGATTACATCGTAAACCTTTTGATAGATGGCTCATACAGACTCACTTTAAAAAGAGCATATCAGGGGTATATATTAATTACTGAGCGAAGTACGGGTAAGGAGATATGCAGAACGGGAATTAAAAAAGCCAATCCTGCAGCCCTGAATGGGTATAATGCGGCATATACGATTTTTACCAATATTGATAAGAAGTACCTTCCGGAGGCTTTGAAAAAATGTCCCAAAAAGGAGGTTGCCGCAAAATTGTAAATCCCTGAATATAACATAGACTGCAATGTCCGGGAAGACGCCAATAATACTGTTCAGGATGTTTCACTGGCCTTCCTGAGTAAAAGATCCATAAACATTTTGTAAGTCTTCAATTCCTCCATTTCCGTTAATAGGCTAACAACGAAATCAATTAATTCTTCTTTGCTCCAATTCTTTATCAGGTCAGGCTTGATTCTAGTAAAGTCAGGTTTCATAATTATTTTCTTACTAAAACGAATGACCTTACTAAACTTCCCGGTTTTTTGACCTATATCAATAAAAAAGGGGCTGCGATTCAGGCTGCAACCCCCTTATAAAACAAAAATAACTTTCGTTAGCTAAGTTAGGAGAATTTCTCAAACCATAGAAAAATAATTATCTCTTCTCTCAGTTGGGACAGGTAGGAATTTGCACCTATTTCTTAGTTCTATTTTGAATTGAAAGCCTAATAATTGCTATTATTCCTATGACAAATGCAATTGATATAATTACTAAAAATTCATTTGGTGTGCATGCGCCACGGGAATAATGGAGTAAGTAATTATACATTACTATCTAGTTCTTTTTTGGCTTATCTACTTTCCTCAGGCACTCGGTTGAATAACAATGCTGATTCATTACTCAAAGTAACAATAGGGTAACAGAATTATTTAGTTTCCCTGGGGTTTTCGGGAGCATATTGGCTTTGCGCTTCCTTAAATTCCACTTTATGTTCTGATTCTTTTAATCGCTTGATCTCGTCAATGGTCATAATTTACCTGTCCTATTTAATAACAAACTGCAAAAGTAATTCTTCCACATTATTTTTTCAGGAATTGGAAAAAGCAACTACAATCGTTAAATTTCATAAAATGCCAAGTAAATATGGATGAATTCGAAAAACCGGAACTTACAGTAAAAGAAGAGCGATATAGAAACAATATTCAATCACTGATTGAATATTGTTTGTATTGCCAGCCTTACGATGAAGGTGAACCGGTATGGATTCACGGAGACAGAATCGAGCTTTACGAATTAATGGAGGATTGTAATATCCCGGATAATAACCAAGAAAAAATTGCCCAAAACCTGTTTTGTCCATACTGTGGCAATGAGAGCTTTGATCTAACATTAGACGTTGGAGTAAAAACAAAGTTTGATAAAGATGTAGACAAACATCTTGGAGAAGCACGCCGGATTTATGGTAAAGAGATAAAAGGCCTGGAAAGACTATTAGAACAATATCCCCTGCTAGCTTACCAAAACAGGCTGGCAAAGAGAATTTATAAGGAGATAAAAAACAAAAAATTACCAGTTATAAGTATCGGAGGCAATTTTTTCAGATCAAGAAAGATGGAAAGTTCTGAGATAATCAATAGCCATAAAATGTATAACCCATCATTGGGCAAACCGACCGAAGGCAGATTTAACCATGCCGGGCAAAGTCATTTGTATTTGGCCAGCGATAAAATAACTGCAATAAAAGAAGTAATTTCAGGTGAGCATTCGCTATTGGTGTGGTGTCAGGAATTCAAAATTTCTGTACCAGTAAGCGACATCTTAGATCTATCATTCAATTGGGATTATCTCACTCCCTCAACATCTACACTTCTTTTATCCTTAAAAATGTCTAACGCAATTGAAAGGAATGATAGAAACACAGAGAATTGGAAGCCAGATTATTATTTAACAAGGTATATCATGGATTGTGCAAAAAGTGCTGGCTATAATGGAATAAAATATAATTCAACTAAACAATCCGTTTCCTATGATCTAGTTCTTTTTTACCCGGAGAAAATTAAAATTAAAACGATTGGCAATCCATCTATAGAAATATTTCTAAATAAAAAGGAAAAGAAAAAATTTACTTCTGATTTATTTGATACTCAAAAAAATGCGAACTTGGAACAATATTAAATCTATCTTTGAATATACTTATTTTGTGCGTTTTAAATTCGAAAAATAGGTATGAAGATTATCAAGTTCGTAGCTCCTTCCTAGCCCTAAAAAAATTCCGGAAATGTTTATCGGAATATTTTTAATTCGTTTAAAATCAATACCAATCGTAGCCCTGGCGAGGTCACCACGCTTCTCGTTGATCAAAAGCCTGGATTAGTCAATCCCATTTTACTGCATAAGATATCAATTATTCTGATTAATAGGACTATGAAGAGCTTATTGATATAAGGCTGATATAAGTATCATATAAGCACCGTAGTCCAATTGTATAAAAGTTCAATTTTTTTGATAAATGGTCCCTGCTTCCGTTCAGCAGAAAATACCGAATCTCATCCACTACAGGATGGGCGAAAGGAGCCCTTTTGCAAGGCCACCCGGTAGTATCTTCGCGGAATAGTGGATTGTAATTTGACCATCCGATGAAATTAAATTCCGGGAAGGGCTTCTTCAGTAAGCTTCGGATTATTGGAGATAACTTTTCAACACTAAGGACAAGAAATATCCGGGTTTATATGACCGGCCAGGCGGTAAATCTGCTCGGGGACTGGATGCAGCAGACCGCCCAGGCCTGGGTTGTTTGGGAAATGACACATAAGGCAACCGCATTGGGAATTGTTGCATTTTTATCCCAGATCCCTTTTTTCATTTTCGGTCCCTGGGTAGGCGTTTTCTCCGATCGGTTTGATAGAAAAAAGATCCTGTTGATCACGCAAATATTGACGATGCTATTTGCCTTCACCATGGCCTTGCTGATTCAAACGCACCAGTTGATGTTGTGGCATGTATACGTTCTGGCATTTCTGCTCGGAACAGCGACAGCTTTTAATGTAACAGCCGAGCAGGCATTTATCGGAGACCTTGCGGGACCAGGAAATATTAAAAAAGCAATTGCTTTAAACAATTCAATGAACCAGCTTACCAGGCTGGCCGGACCGGCCATTGCGGGATGGCTTATTGCCTCATCCGGCACATCCATCGCATTTTGGTGCAATGGCATAAGTGTTATTGTATCTATTATTTGCATTATCATAATCCCTTCGAGAAAGGAAATAGCCAAAATAGCAGGGAGCGGGCTAAAACAATTCAGGGAAGGGATAGCTTTTTTTCACAGTCAGAAATTGCTCCGCTTAATCATCGTGTTCGCTGCCGTACAAACTTTTTTCGGTTTGTCAATCGTTCAGTTGCTTCCTGCATTTTCAACGGTCGTTTTAAAAGGCAATGCAAATACACTGGGATCCTTAATCGGTTCAGCGGGTGCAGGTGCACTTGTTGGAATCGTGATTGTTTTGCCCTTCGTGCAGCGAATAAAGCGTTCATGCATTTCCATTGGAGGCGCGGTAATATGGGCGGGCTTATGGTATATCCTGTTTTCTTTTGCTAAAATCCAGGCATTCGCTATGCTGTGTCAGTTCATGGCGAGTTTAGGAGCCTCCAATGTGCTCACCCTTTCCATCGGGTTGGCCCAGGAACTCGCCCCACCAAACATGCGTGCACGGATTGTGAGCACTTTTATGATGATCATTTTCGGATTGCAACCGGTTGCATCTTTCCTAATCGGGAAGGGTGCCGATCTGATCGGTATCAGCAGCATGATGCTGATTAATGGAATAATCATGGTGATAATACCCGCCCTTTTATTAACCCTTCCCCGCTTGTACACGCTAAAGGCGACTATAAAAATACCGGGAATCAGAAATCAGATTATTGGCTGAGTTACTGGCGGGAGCCTCTTAATACTCTATTGGATTTTATATCCTAATCCGAAGTATATGACTCGTCCGTTTAATCGGGAAATATTCATTCTTACCTTGTGCAGATGAAACACCCTGGTATTGGGTTGGGTGTATCGGGGCCTGTAACTTTCCCTATATCAATCATGCTTGGATATTTAAGTCTATTAGTAATCTTTCCAGCCATTTTTAATTTTAACAGTGAAGGCCAGGGATCTCGAGACACGATTATAATTGTATATTTCAATTCCGGACAATTCGTCGCAAAACAATCTGAAACAAAAAAAATATTGAACATTTTGATTGGCAGACATTTCATCGTAAAAAAAATTTCAGGTTATACGGATTCAGTGGGCTCTGCAGAGAAGAACATTATTCTTTCCAGAAAAAGGAGTGAATATATAGCCGGCTTCTTGCAAAAAAATTTCGATACGGCTGGCAATTATAATGTAGATTATTTTGGAGAAGAAGAACCAGCCAGCATTACAAACAATTCAATGAACAGGCGGGTAGAGATTTATCTTCAGCCATTGAAAGCGGGAAAGCAAACTACTGATTCAGGAAAATTCAGCATATTTAAAACATTGAGTCTGGATAATATTTACTTCAGGCCTGATGAACCTGTAATTGAGTCTTCATCAATGCCTTATTTGGATCATGTTGCAGAAATATTAAAAACCTACAAAACGGAACACTTTGAAATCAGGGGCCATGTGAATTGGACTCCAACAAACACAAATGCCGACTCCGGATACAAAAAGAAAATGGACCAATTGTCAACTGACAGAGCAAAAGTGGTCTATGACATTTTAATTGATAAGGGAATTGCGCCTCAACGAATGGTCTACAAGGGAATGGGAAATACAGAGATGATTTATCCCTATGCGGCAACAGATGAAGAAAAACGAAAAAATATGCGCGTTGAAATTTTAATATTAAGGAAATCCGATTAGCCGGATCGCAATATGGCTTGTTATTGGTCCAGTCGATTCCGACTTTGAAACTTAACCTAAGTGTTATTTTCCTGAAATCCTATTCTGCCAAAAATAAAACAGCAGCAGAAGGCAAATTCCTGCCTAAATATTGGATTTCCAGGTATTTATACGTCAATTAAAAATCGAAAAGCCGGGAATTCATAAAAATATTTATACCTTTCTTTCAACGCCAAATTCGATTAGCCCGTAGATACTTAACACGAGATCATTCCCGCCGATGATGAGATTCTTAGCTTTAGCCATATTAGCCATTATTACACGGGCGGCTTTCTCTCAATGTCCTTTCCCGGTAAACACGAGCAGTACCGGAAATTGCCTTGGGGCCACCCTGAGCATAAATACGGGAAGTTCCATTTCCCAGATAATCTGGTATAATGGCAGCACGCCTGTAGATACAATATCATCAGGCACATATACTAGTAAATTAATTGCGGGAGGAAATGGGGAAGGCGCAGCAGCGAATCAGCTTGCATTACCTAACGGCATCTGGTTGGACGCCGCTGGAAATTTATATGTATCAGACGCCGGCAATTACAGGGTTCAAAAATTTAATTCAGGATCAGCAACAGGGGTTACTATTGCCGGAGATCATGGCCCGGGCGCTGGTGCCAATCAGCTTAATTTTCCAAGAGGTTTATATGTGGATCCCGCAGGAAATCTCTATGTAGTTGATGATAATAATGAACGGGTCCAGAAATGGCCTCCCGGTGCTTCGAGCGGGGTGACTGTTGCCGGCGGGAACGGACAAGGTGCAGCAGCAAATCAATTTAATCTTCCTTACGGTTTATTTGTAGACGCTGCTGGAAACTTGTATATAGCCGATCAGGACAATGAGCGTGTACAGAAATGGGCGCCCGGAGCAACGACCGGAATTACAGTAGCGGGGGGGAACGGACGTGGTAATGCTCCAAATCAATTTGATGGGGCAATTTCAGTTTATGTTGATGCCGGAGGAAATGTATATGTGGCAGATGAAAATAATAACAGGGTTCAGAAATGGGCGCCTGGTGCCACAAGTGGTGTTACTGTCGCGGGAGGAAATGGTCCAGGCTCAGCAGCCAACCAACTATTTGGAGCCAATGCGGTATATGTTGATGCAAACGGGAATGTATATGTGGCTGATTATAATAACGGCCGCGTGCAGAAATGGCCACCGGGAGCCACAAACGGTACAACAGTTGCCGGCGGCAATCTTCTGAACACTACAGGCGTTCCTTTCACCGAGCCTTCAGCCTTGTATATTGATGCAAGTGGAAATGTGTACGTTAGCTTAGCCGCCGGGAGCGGCAGTGTGCAGGAATGGACGCCCGCTTATTCCCCCGCTAGTACAACTTATACTCCACTTACGAAAGGATTTTATTCTGCTGTAGTGACTGACATTAACAATTGCACGGTCACAACGAACACCATACAGATCGATTCATTACCTGTTATTCCGTCCGGTCAGACTTTCTATATTTCACCAGGGCAGAACCTGGTTATAGATCCTCAGGTTAGTGGAGATGTAGTTAGCTATGTGTGGAGTCCCGCAACCGGTCTTTCCGATGCTACGATCCAAAACCCGGTTGCTAATCCCTCAAAAACTACTGACTATACTTTAACTGTTTTCTCAAAGGAAGGCTGCAAGGCGACCGGTAATATCATTGTAAAAGTAGCAGCAAAAATTAGCCTGCCCAATGCGTTTACCCCCAACGGAGACGGGAAGAATGATATTTTTTACATACTTGGTGGCCTCGAAGGGATGATCGTCGAAGACTTTTCCATTTTTGATCGCTGGGGCCAGAGGATATTCCAGATAAATAATGTATTGCCCGGCGACCCCGCGTTTGGATGGAATGGCACTTACAAAGGATCGCCCGAACCTGCCGGAGCCTACGTTTATATGGTAACGATAAAATTAGGAGACCACACTACACAGATTTACAAAGGAACGGTTGTTCTTATCCGGTAATGATCAATAAATTTCTCCTTTAATAAATACTTCAATCGCCTAATCATAACAGGCCCAGCGACTAAGGGCGATGCTTATTTCGTTTTCATCTTCCCTTCATCTTGCCAGTTTATGTTTGTGAGGTCAAATGTATTACTCAACAAAAAAAACTTTTATGAAAACGAACATGCTCATTATGGCCCTTCTGATCAGTGCCGCTGCTTCCGCACAGGTCAGCACGAACGCAAACAGTTCATCAACAACAGCGCTGGCAGTAAAAAAAAGCCAGGTCACGGTGAACGATCAAAGTAAAAGCAGCGAGGAAATATCCGGGAAAAACAATAAAATTTCTACGAAATCGTCTTTAAATGACCAGGCTGAAGTAAACCGGCAAGCTATTGGCAATGAAAATAAAAAGGCGAAGGTAAAGTCAGCGGAAACTGTTTCCGCGGCAGAAAAGGAAAAAGCCGGACTTAGCGCTTCTGGTTCGAAAACTGCAGATGAAATGAAAGCGGAATCAAACAGTACGGCAAAGAGTGGAATAAATTCCTCAGAAAAACTGAGCAGCTCTGTACAGGAAAAAGCAAAAGCAGGTGTTAAAACAAGTGAAGCCAAATTGAAAACGACACAATCGACCGGCTCTGAAAAGGCAAGCACTGTAAAAACAATTGCAAAACCTCATCCGATCAAAGTTAACACCCAGGTTAAGACTATGACATCAATCAAAATAAGATAACCCTGGCCGGAAGGATTTTCGCCCGGAGAGAGCGAAAATCCTTTATTTAATTTGAAAAAATGTTGAATCCAATTCCATACTTGCTATTTGCATTTTGCACTTGTTCACTATTTGGCATGGCGGAGAATGGTAAGCCTCATTCACCCTGCCGGTTCAATCAGGTTAGTGTTGAGCAAATGATAACAGATAGTATTCCCGAAACTAAATCATCCGGAGAAATAAAAGAAAATGAAATTAAGCAAGTGCCTAAAGCCCATAAACAGGGCAGGCCCCAGGAGCTTGGAAAGGAGCCGGTAGTAAAAACCTCACCTATTGTAAAACCAGTTATTAAACCGGTTATTAAACCAGTCATTAAGCCGGTCATTAAACCTGTCATTCATATCAACTAAAGCGAACCTCATGAAACAGATTGTTCTTATAATTATACTTTTTATTCAATGCCTGCGAGGATTCAGTCAATCGGGTCAGGATAGCATCCCGGCCAATCCGGATACTGTCAACAATCCTGCATCGACACTTACTTTCGGCCTCGTATATGCGAACAATGCTGATTATTACGGACAAACAGCAGAAGATCGTATTCCTTACATTGCGGCAGTCGCCTCCTGGAGATTCAGATCCGGTTTTTATTTAACTGGACTTGGATACCGCCTGCTGAATGACACTGCGGGAACTGTCATCTCAGCTTCCAATTTTGGTGGTGGATATAATCTCAAAATAAATCAAAGGTGGACCGCTGATATTGGTTATAACCATACCTTTTATCCGGCATATTCCCCATTTCTGCAGGCCTCGAACCCGGACAACGCCAGCTTTTATCTTGAATATGAAAATGGATTAGATTCGAAGATCAAAGCCGACTATGCTTTCGGTAAAACGCAGGACTTTTTCCTCTCAGCCGGAACCGGAAAACAAATCAGACTTGGCAGTATAGGCCCGAAGGACGTCGTAACCTTTACGCCGGCACTGGAGGTTGTTGCCGGAACACAACACTTCTATCAAACTTATTTAATAGAGAAACGACTCAGGGATAGCCTGCTCGGACTGATCCTTCCAATTTTGGGTAACGGATCGTCCCAGGGGCAAAGCACCAGCGTGACAAACACAATCACACAGTTCAACCTGATTTCCTATACGCTGAAATGCCCGCTGGCTTACAACCGTTCCCATTATGTGATCGAAGCACAGTACCAGCTTTCTGTTCTTAGCAACAAGGCTCAAAGCGGCGCAGGAAAAGCCAATTCATTTTTTAGTTTAAGTTTTTATTATCAGCTCGGATCATGAAAGTACTAATCATAGAAGATGAAAAGCATATGGCTCTGGAAATAGAATCCTTTCTGAATAAGCTTTCTTATACGTGTGACCTGGCGTTCAATGGGCGGCAGGCGAGAGAAAAAATGTTGGATCAGACTTACAGCTTCGTTCTGCTGGACCTTGGTCTTCCTGATCAGGATGGTTTGCTGGTTTTGCGGGAAGCTAAATCTGCATGCCCTGATGCCTCTTATATCATCCTTACAGCGAGGGGAAAAGTAGAAGATCGGATCAAAGGATTGGATCTGGGCGCAGACGATTATCTGCCCAAACCATTCTCCTTACCCGAGCTGCATGCGCGCATGCAGGCAATTATCCGTCGCAAAGCCGGACTGAAGGATAATTGCGTTCATATTGATGAATTTACAATCGATCTTTCAAAAAGGATAGTACTCTGTGGTGCAGAGGAAATCCCGCTATCCCGAAAAGAATTTGATCTGCTCAGTTTCCTGATGATTAATAAAAACCGGCCGCTGACCCGGTCTCAGCTGAGCGAACACATCAGGGGAGATTTTTCAGAAGACGAATATGATTCTAACTATATCGATGTCCATATCAAGAATATTCGGAAAAAACTCTCAGAATTTGGATCACCTGACTGGTTGCAAACATTGCGCGGCGTTGGATACAAAATCAAAGCGTAGCCCTGATGAAACTCCAAACTAAACTAACGTTCTTTCACAGCCTCTCAAAAACGGCGATTGTGATATTGTTTATTCTGCTGCTGCCGCTCCTGGTTTCTAACGTCGTATCCAGATATACCAATCATTTACTGGAAGAACAAAAACAAAAGGTTTTAGGAAATATTTCAAGAAACGGAATAGAATACTACCTCGCCGGTGACAGCATTTATGGCAGTTATACCATGTTAAAAGAGGAATATATTTCCCTGGAGCCATCTTCGACTGGCCGCGAAATGGACAGCATCTTTACTTCAAAGCGTCTCATTGAAGGCGATACATTAACATACCGCGTGCTCAGTTATACATTTCCAGATCACGGGAAAAGATATTTACTGGAGATTGGAAAGACCCTCGGTTCTATAAATCAGTACACTAATCCACTGCAAAAGATTGCCCTGTACGTATTGATTTCGCTGGTAATTCTGACCCTGGTCGTGGACCTTATCTTCACCAGGATACTTCTCCGGCCTCTTTCCCAAATTATCAGGAGCAAAATACTTAACAGGAAATTTCCCTTTACAGATCATCCGTTACCCGTCCGAACAAGCACAACTGACTTCCGATTTCTCAATGAATCGCTGTCTGACCTGGAGACGCAGGTCAGATCTGCCTTTGAAAAAGAAAGGGAGTTTACTTCCAATGCATCCCATGAACTGATGACACCGATCAGCATTTTGCAAAACAAATTGGAAAACCTGATGCTGGAAGATGGGGTGAATGAAAATATACAGGAAAAAATCAGCGGAATGATGGCCACATTGGACCGGTTAAAAAAAATCGTGCGGATTTTGCTGATGATTTCCAGGATCGACAACAATCAATTTCTGAGATCGGATGAAGTGGATGTTCATTCTTTGCTTCATTCCATCGAACAGGAACTTTCTGATCGGATGGAGGCCCGAAATATTCATTTTTCAGTAGACGTGGGACCGGCCATCCGATTACACACTGTTAACCGGGAACTGATTTTTCAATGTATTTTCAACCTTTGGCACAATGCAATCCGGTATAACCGGGAAGGAGGCTCCATCCATATTACAGGACGTATTCTGGGTGATGGTTCATATGTTCTTTCTATCAGGGATACCGGAGCAGGTATACCGTCGGATGCCCTTCCTCATATTTTCAATCGCTTTCACAAAGCCGGTGAAAACAAGGGGGAAGGATATGGGTTGGGCCTATCTATTGTCAAATCCATTACCGATTATCACGGAATAAGGATCGATGTGCAATCCGTGTCAGGAAACGGAAGCTTGTTCAATCTATATTTTCCAGGCAGTTTAACACGATAACAGCGGCAACTGTTCACAATTGTGAGCGAGCAGCATTATGCCTTACGAGTTAAGGTTATCATTTTATAAAAAAGAAAGCCAATAACAATAACCGCACCGACTATTTTAAATAAATGCCAACCACTGCTTCCGTTTCTATCGAAATAATAAATAGTAATAAAAAGGAAATAAGTAATAGCTGCAATATAAATTCCCCTACTTATCGGGACCGAAACGCGATCAGCATATTTCGTCCTGATGAAATTGGCAACCAGGTAGAGTATCAAGACTACAAGGATATTAATATATATTTCGGGCATCCATACATTTTGAATGAGCCATTGAAATCATGCACTTCCTTGCTTTACTACATTCTTCTTTACCATCTTTGAAGCTATAAAAGCAAAAAGTCCCAATATAAGCCCGAAAATGGCTCCGATAATAGGGCCCGTCACAAGCATCATCAGTCTTGGATGTGTGGGCATAGGCATGGACGCCATCATGGATGCTTCCTTGGGATGGTTTGCAATATAAGTTTCAAAAAGGATGATGTGTGCCGCAGTGATCCACACGCAGTTGAAAAGGCTAACCAGAAAACCATGAAGAAAAAATTTATCAGCACAATTTTTCGCGATGAAGTATGCGCACAAAATAAAAATGGCTAACCAAAAGACGGGCTCAATATTAGATGGTATCCAAAATACTGTAGCTATTGCCATGGCAAGCCCGAAAAGGGAAAGTTGAAAGATCAGTTTCCAGTTCATATGGCTGATTTAAGGATGAAAAATAGATTAATCGTCTGTTCCTAAATTTACGATTGTTTTGAGAAAGTCAGTAATGGCTTATTGGCTAAAGCCACTTGCCGGTGATATCAGCGCGGTCATCCGCTTTGTTTTGCAGGCGTGCCACACTGAAAAGGAACTGGATCCTCACCTGATCCCCATTAAAAGTACATATCAGGCTATCGCCATGCACGGTTTCGATAAAACGCCATGTAAGTATCAGGGTCTGATCATCTTTCCATGTTGCACTAGCAGCAACTATTGAATCAAAATCAATCCGGCGAAGGGAGAACAAGGAATGTGCTTCGGGTTTACGGTTGCCTTCCCTGATCCAGTAATTCAGGCCACCTGTAATCAGGATATCCGGTTTCCCTTCTTCTTTCAATGTAAATAAACATTTGTCGTCTTTAAAGGAAAATGATACGGATTTTGCATTAAATACATTCCTATCCAGTAAATAATCTTTCCCGGAAATGGTTGGTTCCAGCGGTGAGTGGGTATTCATTTTCGGAGGCTCGTATCCAAGTGATTTCAGATTTTGCGTGAGTTGTTGCAAGGCGGCCTTGTTTTCCGCGAGCGGAGCGTCCTTCATTTCCGGAAGCAGGTTTTCCCAGACCACGCGCATGGTATCTTTTGTACTGATGCTTTCACTGGTTATGGCCACAACGGCATCCAGCGCCGGGAGCACCATACTGAATTGTCCGAATGCGCCATCTGCACGAAAACCACCCGGAGGATTTAACCAAAACTGATATCCATAACCATATCCCCAGCTACTATCCTGATGACCGGATTCAATCTGTTTGGAAGATGCGGCCGCTACCCATTCCGTACTGACGATTTGCTTACCATCCCAGACGCCTTTCTGTAGATATAATTGACCAAATTTTGCAATATCCTCTGTAGGCATCCGCAAATGAGATGCTCCTATGTTTATGCCTTCGGCATTCTCCGTCCAGGTAGCCTTGGTTATGCCCAGGGGTTCATACAATCGCGGGTGAAGATATTCGTGAGCCGATTGGCCGGTCACTTTCTTTACAATGGCACTGAGCATGTAGCTGGCTCCGGAATTATAAAAGAATTTGGTTCCGGGTTTGTCAACTATAGGCAGCGCCAAAAATGTCTTTGCCCAGCTGTCTCCCGTCTTTGAATGCTCCAGAAATGGCATCGCGTCCTGAGCGTGGCCAACCCCCATACTGAGCAAGTGCTTCACTTTGAGAAAGGAAAGGTTTTCGCTTATTTCCGCAGGCAGTGCATCCGGAAAGAATTTGATTACCGGATCTTCTACCGTTAAGCGTCCTGCTGCTATTGCCAGGCCGATGGCCGTTCCCGTGAAACTCTTGCTTAAAGAATATAACTGCTGCCTGTGCTCGGCGGAGTAAGGCGACCACCAGCCTTCAGCAACCACGTAGCCATGACGAACAATCATGATGCTGTGAAATTCCTGCTGGCTCGCTTTAACTGCGTCAAGAAAACGCATGATCCCTACGGATGAAATACCTTGTTGTTCGGGTGTGCTGCGTGGCAAAACAAATAAACCTGCATCTGATTGGGCCCAATTTAAATAAGGGATGGCGGAGAAAATTCCGAAGCCTGCAGTTCCTAATCCAATATGTTTTATGAAGAGTCTCCGGTTGTACATAAAAGCAGAAAGCTTAGATTTCCATGATTATAAAAATAAGAAATCATAAGCAATGCACCTGTGCTAATAACTATACCTTTTTATATCAATGCCCCCATCGCTTGCCGCTGCACTATCCACAGTGAGCCGGTTGCTGCCGTCAAAGGTATAGGCATGCGTTATGGTCGAGGTAACTCCACCGGAGATCTGGGTCATGGTATTTACCAGATTTTTTGTTTTCACAAAATAGATTTCACCGACGTTAAGTGAATTTGAGAGGTTAGGGAAATAATCATAGCTAGTGGTTGTGAAATCTCCAACATCTGTAGAAAGGTTTCCGTTATTGTCGTAGGAATAATTATCCGTACTGTATAATGTTGACCCTGATGTTGTGCTGAAGTCAAAAGCCCTTAACTGAATCAACTGGTTTCCTGAATTATAAGTATATTTTTCAGTACTTGTATCATTTGTATTATCATATTGAAAAGTGCTATCCACGAAGCTATTTCCGCCAATCCAAAATATTTCATGAATCGTGAGCTGGTTAGACTCATAAAGATCCATGGTGAACGTATTATTCGAATTATACTGGTAAACAGATTTCGTGCCCGGGGTGGTGGTTGAAACCAAACTGGTAATCCGTCCGTTCCCGTCATATTGCAGGTTAACAGTTTCCACAAGATGCCCTAAACCCGCTGACGTAACGTCTTCGGTAAATGTTTTTGGAAGACCAGTTGAAGATTTGTTGTTATTGCCCTTCTTGCACGAGGTAAATACTAAAATAAAGGCAATAGTTATTAGTGCAACGGGAGCAAGCTTCATGTTATAAGGTTAAGGGTGAATAAGGAGCAGGCAAAAATGCCATCTTTTAAATCAAGAATGAAAAATATAAAAGATTATTGGCTTATCCTATTTATTGCAAAATGATCTCTTATCGCAGCCGGGGGGAATAGTTATTGCGGAAGCCGCTCCTTTAGAAAACCATAAGTGAGGGTTCCCAATAAAGCGCTCGCAATCACAACCAGCATCACGCCGTATCCGCATCCGAGCAATACAAACAAAGGTCCCGGACATGCACCCGTAAGCGCCCAGCCTAATCCAAAAATGACGCCTCCGAAAAGATATTTTTTCCATCTCTTATCCTTTTCAGCGAATTGTATGGTTGAACCGGAAGTGTCTTTTAAATGGAACCGCTTGATGAGCTGGACGATAATAATACCTGATATTACAGCGCTTCCTATGATCCCAAACATAAAAAATGACTGAAACCTGAACATTTCCTGGATGCGATACCATGACACGGCTTCTGATTTTGTCATGATTATGCCGAATAAAACACCCGCCAGTATATATTTAATTGCTTTCATTGTTCTGTTTTAATTCAGCGTTACAAGAAAATCTTATTTAAAGATTAGAGGAAATATCAAATAGGTTACAATTATTCCGCCCGCAAAAAATCCGATTACTGCGATCAGCGACGAAACCTGCAAATCCGAGAGTCCGGATATTGCATGTCCCGAAGTGCACCCGCCTGCCCATCTCGTTCCAAACCCGATCAAAAAACCACCGGCTATAAATAAAATCAGACCCCGCCACGTCAGTAGGAATTCCCAATTGAATATCGCAGCAGGCTCCAGCCTGCCATCAAAGGGAATATGTATTTGTTGAAGTCCAGATATTGTGGCAGCTGATAACCGTATAGGTTCCGGCGATTGCAACCAGTGCACAGAAATAAATCCACCGATAACCGAACCCACCAGAAACCATAGATTCCACTGTTGTTTCTTCCAGTCGAAATTAAAAAAGGGAACTTTCTTACCCGCACCCATCATGGAGCAGATATTGGAAAGGTTGGTAGAAAACCCAAAAGTTTTTCCGAAGAAAATAAGCAAAGTCATAATCAGGGCAATCGCCAATCCGGAAACATACCATGGCCATGGCTGGCTGATGAATGATATCATAGGCTGGTAATTTGTGAAAAACAAATATCCGTACAAAATGTCAAAAACAGCGCTCCTGATTTGTTGACGGTTGACAGTTGGCGGTTGACGGACTTCAGATGTAATAATCCGCACTGAGTTCTGACATGGTTCATTCTTAACTTACCAAGAAAGTCCGTCAACCGTCAACTGTCAACCGCCAACTATAATATCTTCAACCATCAACTATTTCCTCAGCTTTTCCCTCAACAATGCTCTCGCCTCCTGAAGCGTGCCGAGATCACTAAAAGCATCCTTCGGCACGAGGAAGAAGGAGCGGCTGTTGAAGTACAGATGAAAAAAATACGGACTCTCCAGAAAGGAACTGAAATCCTTCCACTGCCAGGTATGAGATCCACGCTCCGTTTGTAAGATCACATCCTGCTGGTTAAAATCCATGCTGAACCGATCGAGGAATGTTTGCGATCGCTTGTAAACACTCAACGGCAATAATCTCCAAATTGCAATCAGCAACACAAACCACAATAAGGAAAATGTAAGAAAGGAAATGGGTTGAATTTTGTGAAGGTAAAAAAGGATCGCACTTAAAATGGCAAACACATTGATGATTATCAGCAGGATCTTTATCTCCGGCCGGGAAATAAAATGATACCGCAGGGCATGCAGCACCTGTTTTCTATCGTATGCGAAATGGATGATCATCTCATGGAGTTAATTGTTTTTCAGATATGCTCCAGGAGATGAGTTTGTTTCCATCAAGTCCGTGAAACTCTACGGTCAATATCCGTTCATTCTTTTTACCTGCAATAATAAATTTCGCGTAACTGCGCTCCTGTACCAGGCTTCCTTCCACACGGTAGGGATTATTGATTTCAGCCCCCTCCACTCTCGCAATCCCACTCGTAAAAGGGGAAGTAGTAACATCATACAAAGCATAGTTACCCGGCCTTTCAAATTTGATGATTTCACTATGATGCCGGTCGCCGGTTAAGAAGACAACACCCCTGACCTTTTGACGATCCAGGAATTGCATCAGGTTGTGGAATTCAAAACTGTAGTTATGCAAACATTCTTCCCTGCTGAGCGGATTCAATGCCTGGCTGCCAACAGCAATAATTTTAAAGCTGGCCGAACTCTGCATCAAAGCGTCTTCCAGCCAGTCGAGTTGCTTTTTTCCAAAAAAATGCTTTTCAGGATTTGGATTGCCTCCAACATTGTCATCCAGGTCGTCCGAACTACGGAAATACCGGTCGTCCGTGAGAAATACATCAACATCCCCGTAAGAAATCTGGGAATAGATCCCTTTGCCATCCTGCCCGTAAGAGGGGTTGCTCCAATAGCGTTTGAATATTTCAAGGGAAACATCTTTCAGTCCGTAAGAACCGTCTGAATTATCCGGACCATAATCATGATCGTCCCAGATGGCATATTGCGGCATGGATTTCCAGAAATTTCTCAATGCCGGTTGTGCACGATCATGGCTTGCCCTGTACCAGAGGCCCCAGGCACTTCCATAATCCGCTTCCCTGGTATACCAGTTATCTCCCAGCCAAACCATAAATGCAGCCGGTTCCCTGGCCATGGACTCAAAAATAGCAGGATCCCCGCCATATGGTTTTCCCGGACGGTCATATACCGCCTCGTTGAAATATGCGCAACTGCCCGTGAGAAAACTGAAATCGGGCGCTGGTTTTCGCCATTGCCATAAATCCTTTGTTATGAAAGAACCCCGGGCAGCAGATTTTAATTTATCAAGAATGAACTGGTACTCATACCGTGTGTTGAAATCCAGTCCACCGATCTCGATTTGAATAGGATTGAATTCATTGCCGAGCACACCGGTATATTTCTTTTCTTCAACTGATTCAGGGTGATCTTTTTTCCAATAAATAACAGAAACGGATTTAACTTCTGGAGACACTTGTAGCCAAACGCTGGCTGTACGCAACTCCACCTGGCCGAGCATCGGGCCGGATACAATAGCGGAAGAGCGGGTAACAGACTGAGCCCCTGTATTCAATGAATACAGCAAATAAAAAATCAACCACAACTTCTTCATTACTGAAAATTATGGTACGCAATGTACTAAAGAAGCGGAATGATTGATGTTCAATAAATGTAAGAGGGAAACTTTACCTCATATTCTTGCAACTGGTATAATGATGGGTAGCGGCCTGATAAGGAGTAACCGAGCGGCTGCAGGAATACAATAAGCTGATGAGTAATGCCAGCGCCAGGATCTTTTTCATGGTTTTCTTTTGAGGTAATAGATTAACGATCTTAGTTCGCGAAAATTGCTGAATAAATACCAATTTCCTTGCCAGATATACTGAAAAATCGTCCCATTTCTGGAAAATCCAGTGTTCATGGAGAGTGCACAGATTTCCACATTTCCACATTAAATAAAGATCCCCGCATAAAGATGCGGGGACCTATGGTTAAGTAAAACCGTCCAAAGTATTTTAGAACCCGTTAACTGCAGCCCATGCTGTTGCCGCAGTTAAGGCATTTGTAACAAGTGCCGCTGCGGATGGTAATATGACCGCAGGTATTGCACGCGGGAGCATCACTTTGCATGCTTTTTGCGGCTGCGTTCACGGCATCCAGTCCACTATCCATTTTCATATTTTTTACCAGTTTGTGTGCAGCCAGCGCAGCAGGCGCTGATGCAGGTTTTGCTACTATCCTGACTTCACTTAATGGCGGAGTTTTTTTTTCTGTTTCCGCTGGTGAAGGGTGATCCCATTCCGCGTTTCCGGTATTCATCACTTCGGGTTTATCCAGTACGTGTACCAGATCAGCCCTTCCTAAATATTCATATGCCAGTGAGCGGAAAATAAAGTCCACAATAGATGTAGCGCTTTTTATATTCGGGTGATCCACCATACCTGATGGTTCAAACCGGGTGAATACAAATTTTTCGACGAATTCTTCCATGGGAACTCCATATTGCAGCCCGATGGAAATCGCGATTGCAAAACAATTCAGCATGCTTCGCATGGTGGCGCCTTCCTTGGCCATATCTATAAAGATCTCGCCGACCGTACCATCAGCATATTCACCCGTGCGCAGAAAAATGGCCTGTCCATTGATCTTTGCTTTCTGGGTAAACCCACGCCGCTTAGCAGGCAGGGTCCGTCGTTCCACGATGGTCGCGAGTTCTCTTTTTAATTTGGTGTCTGGAGAAGACTGCACTCTTTTTTGTACTTCTTCGAGCAGTTCGCGGACAGTAAGCTGGCTCATGTCCACAATATTCGGCTCCAGGCCCAGGGGTTCATTCAGGATTGCATCCTTCATTTCTTCAGGAGTATCCTGTTTCTTTTTCTTGTCTGATTTATTGCTGAGGGGTTGTGATAATTTGGATCCATCCCGGTAAAGAGCACAGGCCTTCAACGCAAGCTTCCAGCTCAACAGGTAAGAATCTGCAATTTCTTCTACTGTTGCTTCATTCGGAAGGTTAATTGTCTTCGAGATTGCACCACTGATGAATGGCTGAACTGCACTCATCATCCGGATATGCCCATGAGCATGAATATATCTTTCGCCGATCTTACCGCATTTATTGGCGCAATCGAATACGGGCAGGTGTTCCGCCTTGAGATGAGGGGCGCCTTCCACGGTCATCGTGCCGCAAACGTAGTCATTGGCTTCTGCAATCTGGTCGTCGGAGAAACCGAGCGCTTCCAGCAGGCTCCATTCAAAATTATAATATTGTTCAGGCTGGAATCCGAGACGCTGCAGACATTCTTCCCCGAGATTGTAAACATTGAAAACAAACCCAATTTCAAAAGCGGCAGTAACTGCCGCATCTAGTTTTTTTATTTCTTCTGAAAAAAATCCTTTCTCACTAAGGGTTTGATGATTGATATGTGGTGCTCCTGCAAAAGTTCCTGCACCGACTGCATATTTGATGATCGAATCAATTTCCCGCTCGTTGTAACGCAGATTTCTAAGTGCTGCCGGAACAGATTGGTTGATGATCTTGAAATAACCACCGCCGGATAATTTTTTAAATTTCACAAGTGCAAAATCGGGTTCAACACCGGTTGTATCGCAGTCCATCACGAGTCCGATGGTGCCTGTAGGCGCAATCACCGTGGACTGCGCATTCCGGTATCCATATTTCTCGCCGAGCTGAACAGCGTCATCCCAGGCCCGCGTAGCAGCAGTAAGCAGGTAATCAGGACAGTACTTTGCCTTTATACCCTGGGGTTTGATCTGGAGTTTTTCATACTCGTCAGCATCGTAGGCCGCGAGCCGGTGATTCCGCATTACACGTAACATCGTCTGGCGGTTCTCTTCGAATTTTGGAAATGCGCCCAATGCACGGGCCATTTCAGCTGAAGTTGTGTAAGCCACACCAGTCATGATGGCACTGATGGCCCCTCCAATTCCCCTGGCTTCTTCGCTGTCGTATGGAATACCCATCACCATCAGCATGGAACCCAGATTCGCATAGCCCAGGCCGAGGGTACGGTAATCGTAAGAAAGCTGGGCAACTTCTTTTGATGGAAACTGGGCCATTAAAACAGAAACCTCAAGGACCACGGTCCATAACCGGCAGGTATACTCGAAGCCTTCCACGTCCAGGTTATTGCTGTCTTCATCATAGAACCTGCGAAGGTTTACGGAGGCCAGATTACACGCGGTATTGTCCAGGAACATATACTCTGAGCAAGGGTTGGAAGCCCGGATACGGCCACCACTGGGGCACGTATGCCATTCGTTTATGGTAGTATCGTATTGGGTACCCGGGTCTGCACAACGCCATGCTGCATAGGTAATCTGATTCCAGACTTCCCTGGCGGGAATTTTTTTCATTATCCTCCCGTCACTTCTTGCTTTCAGCTCCCAGTCCTCACCGTTTTCGAGCTTTTCAAAAAATGAATTGGGGATTCTTACGGAATTATTTGAATTCTGGCCACTGACTGTTTTATATGCTTCTCCCTCGTAATCGCTCGGATATCCGGCTGCGATTAACGCCCCCACCTTTTTTTCTTCCTCCATCTTCCAGTTGATGAAGTCCATGATTTCGGGATGATCGAGGTCGAGGCAAACCATTTTGGCAGCCCGCCGGGTGGTTCCTCCTGATTTTATTGCTCCTGCCGCACGGTCACCGATCTTGAGAAAGCTCATCAGTCCGCTGGAAGTGCCGCCGCCGCTTAGTTTTTCTCCTTCCCCGCGGATATTCGAAAAATTAGTTCCTACGCCGGAACCGTATTTGAAAATGCGGGCCTCGCGGACCCAGAGATCCATGATACCACCATCATTTACCAGGTCATCTTCAACGCTCAGGATAAAGCAGGCGTGCGGTTGCGGGCGCTCGTATGCCGATGTGGATTTTTTCAATTGTCCGTCGAGTTGATCGACGTAATAATGCCCCTGTGGTTTTCCGGTGATGCCATAACTTTCATAAAGTCCGGTATTGAACCATTGCGGGCTATTGGGAACACAGGCCTGGTTCAGGATAGAATAAACCAGTTCTTCATAGAATATGCGTGCGTCATTATCGCTTGAGAAATAGCCATACCGTATACCCCAGGATTTCCAGCAATTGGCGAGGCGGTGTGCCACCTGCTTTACAGAGGTTTCCTTACCCAGCGAACCATCGGGTTGGGGGACACCTGCTTTGCGGAAATATTTCTGCGCAAGAATATCCGTAGCGATCTGGCTCCAGGATTTGGGCACTTCCACCTTCGTCATTTCAAATACGATCTCACCCGAGGGATTCCGGATCACCGAACTCCGGTAATCATATTCGAATTGATCAAATACACTGATTCCTTCCCGGGTGAAGCGACGGCTGAACTGCAAACCGTTCGCAGATTGCGTTTGAGTGACCATATGGACTAAGACTTTAATTGTTTAAGGAAGAAGACCTGCCGCTTATTACCGAATAGTTAAGCAGGTAGCGAAAGTATTTTTTGATTTTGAGATTACCTCTTTCGAAATATCAACACTTGTGGAAAAGAATAGTTGATAAACCCTGTATCGCAAGCCGGCATTACCTGAATTGAATTTATGCACATCCATTATGCACACCTATCACCGGTTTCGGCAAAAAAAATTTTGGCCGGAACAGAATAATCGATTAACTGAGCAAGCGTTTCGGGCCGGTTTTCAAAACCGGGAAAGTTTTCGCACATTTGTAGAAGCAACCCACCATCATGAAGGATGCGATTTATACCTCTCTACTGGCAACAAAAAGAAAGCGGCGCAAATCCTTTGCCGTGCTCATTGACCCCGACAAAGCGGATACAGCTAAGATTGCCAGGATCATCGATCTTTCTACCCGGGCAAAGGTTGACTACCTGTTCGTTGGCGGAAGCCTGGTTATTTCGCATCAGCTCGACGAAGTTGTACAGCAGATCAAGGCCAATTGTCATATTCCTGTAATTCTTTTTCCGGGATCGCCGTCCCAGATATCGCCTTATGCTGACGCGCTGCTTTACCTATCGCTGATTTCGGGAAGAAATCCGGAACTGCTCATCGGCCAGCACGTGATCTCGGCTCCGGTCGTCAAAAAAAGCGGATTGGAAATCATTTCCACCGGCTACATGGTAATAGACGGCGGAGCTCCCACAACGGTCTCCTATATCAGCAATGCAAGTCCCATTCCGGCCGACAAAAATGAGATTGCTCTTTGCACTGCCATGGCAGGCGAAATGCTGGGCATGAAACTGATCTATATGGATGCGGGAAGTGGCGCCAGGCGGCCCATTTCAGAAGAAATGATACAGCTTGTTTCTTCCTTTATCGAAGTGCCCCTGCTGATTGGAGGCGGCATTAAGGACCCGGAAAAAGTATATCTCAATGCCAAAGCGGGTGCAGACCTGATTGTGGTGGGCAACGCAATTGAAAAAGACGCTTCCCTGCTGGCGGAAATGGTGAATGCCCTGCATTCAGTCTCCGTGCCGGAACGGCCCTGATCCATTTTCCCTACTCAATAATAGCGCCCCTGCGGCCAAAGCCGTTTCATGCCGGGACGGCCCAAAAACCGATACATGAGGCTTAAATCCCGAATAACCCTGCGAAAATCCACCCTGAAGCAAAGCATTTTCAAATTTTCAAATTATCAAATTTTCAAATTATCCTCATTTCCCTCCATTTTTTAACCAAAATATTACCCACTCTTTATAAAAAAGCTGTTTCTTTGTACAGATAAAAAAATCAGTCATCTCATTTTTTATTGAAATGAAAAAAAACTCACCCATATCAGTCCTCACCGGAATGGTATTGCACGCCTTCAATAGGCGTGGGTTTTTTGTAGCGCCCCCCTGCGTTATTTTTTCTGTTCGTCCCATTCCCTTTTGGGTACGACGTTGATATACACGATCCATAGAACTCCGTCAGGAACTATGCCCCGTAACCAGACGGGTCTCCTAATCAATGACAAGGTCATTGGCATTTTTTATCTCATGTAATAATTCAATGGAACAGGAACTAAAGTTCAAGATACTTACCGCAGATGCATCCCACCAGGATTTTGCCCAGATCATCTGCGACGAAATGGAATCTTCCGCACAGGCGCGTGGCACCGGCATCGCAAAAAGAAGCCCTGATTATATCAAGGCCAAGATGCGTGAGGGGAAAGCCGTGATTGCCTTTACCGAGGATTATATCTGGGCGGGGTTTTGCTATATCGAAACCTGGAGTCATGGCGAATACGTTGCTAATTCCGGGCTCATCGTTGCCCCCTCATTCCGTAAAAGCGGGCTTGCAAAAAAGATCAAGGGTAAGATTTTTGACCTTAGCCGCAAGCATTATCCCAATGCCAAAATCTTTGGGCTTACTACCGGCCTGGCCGTGATGAAGATCAATTCAGACCTCGGTTATGAGCCGGTCACCTATTCTGAGCTGACACAGGACGAGGCGTTTTGGGCAGGCTGCAAAAGCTGTGTGAACTATGAGATCCTCATGAGCAAGGATCGGAAAAACTGCATGTGCACCGCCATGCTATATGATCCTGCAGAAGTAAATAACAAGCCCGAAGATACCTCGAGGGATTTCATTAAAAAAAGCAAGCTCTACGAACGCTTTATGAAGATCAAGCAGTGGGGACTGCTCAAACACCTGATCCGCAAGGAAAAAGTGGATATGGTGCCGGTCGTGCTCAGCCTGTTCCGGATGATCAAAGGGAAATAAGCAACCGGATGAATAATCAAAAAATAAACCAGTCGGCATTAATGGATAAGGAAAACAAAAAAGTTGTTCTGGCTTTTAGTGGCGGTCTCGATACCACGTACTGTGCAATTTATCTCAACAGGATAAAAGGACTCGAAGTGCATGCCCTCACGGTAAACACAGGAGGCTTTAGCGGCGAGGAAATGCGCGCCATTGAAGAAAGGGCCAAGCATCTCGGCATAGCTTCATTTAAGTCCGTGGACGTGACGGAAGATTATTACCATTCCTGCATCCGCTTCCTGATATTCGGAAACGTATTAAAAAATGCCACTTACCCTTTAAGTGTGAGCGCCGAAAGAATGGTTCAGGCCATTGCCGTAGCAAAATATGTTCAGGAAACGGGTGCAGCTTATGTTGCGCACGGCAGCACCGGGGCGGGAAACGATCAGGTCAGGTTCGACATGGTATTTCAAAATATGACGCCACAGGCGGAAATCCTTACGCCCATTCGGGATTTAAAACTCAGTCGCGAACAGGAGATCTCTTTTCTGAAAGAACACGGCGTGAACATGAATTTCGAAAAAGCGCAATACAGTATCAATAAGGGTCTCTGGGGCACTTCCGTCGGCGGAAAAGAAACCCTGAATTCGAAGGACTATCTGCCGGAGAATGCGTGGCCTACGCCCATTTCCTCAAGCGATCCGCAAAAGATCATCCTTCAATTTGAAAAAGGGGAACTGTTCGCCGTAAATGATAAAAAATTTGAACATCCGGTAAAAGCTATTCAGTTTTTACAATCGCTCGCGCAACCTTATGGAATCGGCCGCGACATTCATGTAGGGGATACCATCATCGGGATCAAAGGCCGGGTCGGCTTTGAGGCTGCCGCTCCGTTAATCATCATTAAGGCACATCATCTGCTGGAAAAACATACGCTGACCAAATGGCAACTGTACTGGAAGGATCAACTGGCTGCCTGGTACGGAAACTGGCTGCATGAAGGCCAGATGCTGGATCCCACGATGCGTAATATTGAGAAATTTCTGGAGGATACACAAACCACCGTTTCCGGAAAAGTATTTGTTACCCTGGAGCCTTACCGCTTTATTGTAACCGGGGTTGAAAGTCCGCACGACCTGATGAGCAGCCGCTTTGGCTCTTACGGAGAAATGAATAGCGGTTGGACCGGAGACGATGTAAAGGGGTTCGCAAAAATTTTTGGAAACCAGTCTATGATATTCCATAAAATCAATGAACAGAGCAATACAGCCAAATGAAGAAAATAAGAATTGGGATTAGTGGTGGCGCAGGATATACCGGCGGGGAATTGATCAGGATACTGATCCATCACCCGCATGCGGAGATCGTGTTCGTTCAAAGCAAGAGCAATGCAGGAAAAGAAATTTCCAGCGTTCACCACGATCTTGAAGGAGATACGGCACTCTGTTTTACAGATCAGGTTCAGCAGGATATTGATGTCATTTTTTTGTGTGTGGGTCATGGCGCAGCGAGGAAATTTTTCGCACAAAATCCACTGGAAAAAAACATCCGGATCATTGATCTGTCGCAGGATTTCCGTCTCAGCGGAAGCAATCATTTCCCCGGAAATGAGTTTCCGTTCATATATGGTTTGCCGGAATTGAACAGGAATGAAATTAAGAAAGCAAGAAATGTTGCAAACCCCGGATGTTTTGCTTCCGCTATCGAGCTGGGGTTGCTGCCGCTGGCGAAAATGAAATGGCTGACGGAAACATTCACCACGGGCATCACGGGTTCGACGGGCGCGGGTCAGGGCCTGTCTCCGACTGCACATTTTTCCTGGCGCGTAAACAATATTCAGGCTTATAAAACTTTGACGCACCAGCATCTGGCTGAAGTGAATCAATCACTGGCCCAGCTGCAGCACGGATTTTCTAAATCCGGACCTGGTGTTCACTTCGTGCCCTGGCGCGGAGATTTTGCCCGGGGAATCTTTGTGAGTTCCCAGCTGAATTGCAAAAGGGATATCAGGGAACTCATACAAGTGTACAAGGATTTTTATGAAGATCATCCATTTACTGCCGTAGCCGATGAACCGATTTTCCTGAAGCAGGTGGTGAATACAAATAAATGCCTGCTTCAGCTGGAGAAATTGGATGATACGCTCGTGATCCATTCAGCACTCGATAACCTGTTGAAAGGCGCATCCGGACAGGCAGTTCAGAATATGAACCTGATGTTTGGTTTGGATGAATGTGCGGGACTGAGGTTGAAGGCGAATTATTTTTGATTCTGTCAACCGTCAACGGTCAACCGTCAACAAATAAATATTAAACACAAACAAATGAATTTATTCGACGTCTACCCCATAAACAATATCACCATCACCAGGGCAAAGGGTTCTTATCTCTGGGATGATGCGGGTCAGCAATACCTGGATATGTACGGAGGGCATGCGGTGATTTCGATTGGCCATACCCATCCGCATTTTGTATCACGCATTACGCATCAGCTGAATCAGGTGGCTTTTTATTCTAATTCGATCATTATTCCTTTACAAACCGAACTCGCAAAAAAACTGGGAAAGGTTTCCGGCAAGGATGATTATCAGCTATTCCTTTGCAACTCCGGCGCAGAGGCCAATGAAAATGCACTCAAACTCGCTTCTTTCCATAATGGCAGAAAAAAAATAGTCGCATTCAGGAAATCTTTTCATGGCAGAACCTCCCTGGCTGTTGCCGCCACCGACAATCCTGCTATAGTCGCTCCGGTCAACCAGACTGAAAATGTCGTTTTCCTGCCCTTCAATGATGAGCAGGCGCTGGAAGATTATTTTGCAAAACATGGTGACGAAACTGCTGCGGTAATCATAGAAGGCATCCAGGGCGTTGGGGGAATTAACGTAGCCGATCTTTCTTTCCTTCAAAAGATCCGCTCTCTTTGTTCTACGCACAATACTGTTTTTATTGCCGACAGTGTTCAATGCGGATATGGAAGAACAGGAAAATTTTTCTCTCACGATTACGCCGGCATCGACGCCGATATTTATAGCATGGCAAAGGGAATGGGAAATGGATTTCCTGTTGCAGGCATTATGATCGCTCCCTATCTAAAGGCAAAACATGGCATGCTGGGCACAACTTTCGGCGGCAACCACCTGGCCTGCGCTGCGGCCCTTGCGGTTCTGGAAGTCATGGAAGAAGAAAAGCTGATGGAAAATGCAAAGTCGACCGGCGAATTCCTGATGAATGCTCTTCGGGAAATAAAAGACCTGAAAAATCTGAGAGGAAAAGGCCTGATGATTGGATTTGACGTGAGCGGTGAATTGAAAGACCTTCGGAAGGATCTTTTACACCATCAGCAGGTGTTCACAGGTGAATCAAAGCCAAACACCATCCGGTTGCTTCCCTCCCTGGCCCTGAGAAAGAAAGAAGCGGAAGAGTTTCTGGAATCCCTGACAGAAGAGATCAACCACTTAACCTCATCTTCAAATCTGGTCAGTCAGGCATGAAAAATTTTATTTCAATAGACGATGTTACTGATCTGGACAAACTGATCAAAAAAGCGCTGTATTACAAAAAAAATCCGCTTGCAGACAAAAGCCTTGGGGAAGGTAAAAGGATCGGCATGTTATTTCTGAATCCGAGTCTCCGCACGCGCCTGAGTACCCAGGTGGCCGCGCGTCAATTGGGCCTGGAACCCATCATCTTTAACGTAGACAAAGAAGGTTGGGCTTTGGAGTTTGAAGAAGAAGCCATCATGAGCGGAAATACAGTGGAACATATCAAAGATGCCGCGCCCGTACTGGGAAAATATTTTGATATCCTCTGCATCCGCACTTTTCCTTCCCTGAAAAACCGGGAAGACGATTATAGTGAATTATATATCCGCCAATTTGTAAAATACGCTGGTATTCCTGTAGTGAGCATGGAAAGTGCAACGCTGCATCCATTGCAAAGCCTGACCGATGTGATCACCATTACGGAATCTATGGCATCCGATCCGTCAATTAAAAAACCTAAGATCGTGCTTACCTGGGCCCCTCATGTAAAACCACTTCCGCAATGCGTGGCCAACAGCTTTTCACAATGGATCAATGCCTGGGGTAAGGCCGATTTTGTAATCACGCATCCGGAAGATTATGAACTGGATACTGCGTTCACTAAAGGAGCGAGGATTACGCATGACCAGGATGAAGCCTTGAAAAATGCCGATTTTGTTTATGTAAAGAATTGGAGTACGTATGCGGATTATGGTAAAATTTACACGAATGACCCGGAATGGATGCTTACCGAGGAGAAATTACGTGTAAGTAATAAAGCTAAAGTAATGCACTGTCTTCCGGTTCGCAGAAACGTGGAATTGAGCGATGAGGTATTGGACGGCCCGCATAGTATTGTCACCATGCAGGCAGGAAACCGCGTATGGGCGGCCCAGGCGGTGTTAAGTGATATCCTTCAATCTCAATTTTAGCTGATGGAAGATCTGTATGTCATTAAGATCGGAGGGAATATCATTGATGATGAAATTGCGCTGTTCTCTTTTCTGAAAAAATTTGCTGCCATTCCCGCCAGGAAGATCCTGGTTCATGGTGGAGGGAAAATGGCAACCCGGCTGGCAGAGAAAATGGGTATCCCGCAACAACTGGTCGACGGTCGCCGGCTCACGGATGAAGAAACCCTTAAGATCCTTACAATGGTCTATGCCGGGTATATCAATAAAAATATTGTCGCGCGTCTGCAGTCACTCCAATGCAATGCAATGGGTATCTGCGGTGCCGACGGAAACAGCATATTGGCACACAAAAGGGTTAGCACAAATGTTGATTATGGTTTTGCAGGGGACATTGATTATGTTCATGCGGAATGGCTGGGAGCCTTGCTGCATCAGGGACTGACGATAGTGATGGCGCCCATTACGCACGATGGCGGGAACCAGTTGCTGAATACCAATGCCGACACCATTGCACAGGAAATTGCGAAAGCCATGAGTAATTCATTTGATGTGCGCCTTATTTACAGTTTCGAAAAGGCAGGCGTTTTATTGGATGTGGATGATGAAAAATCTGTGATCCCTTCCATAAATCCCGTATATTTTGAAGAGCTTAAAGAGTCAAAGAAAATTTTTGCGGGCATGATACCAAAACTGGATAATGCATTTGCAGCGATCGATCATGGGGTGAAAAAAGTCGTTATCGGCAAAGCAGAGGACCTCGGAAACCTTTTAACCGGAAAAGCGGGAACAACCATCAGCCATGAGTAAATTATCCCTTGAGTCATTGCAGTCAGACGCGATAAGCCTTTTAAAGGAATTGATCGCCACACCTTCCTTTTCGAAAGAGGAAAATGATACAGCGGACCTCATCTGTGCTTTCTTTGATCGCCATCAGGTACCCTTTTCACGTGTTGGAAATAATATTTATGCACGGAACAAAAATTATCAGGCCTCCCGGCAAAGCATTCTATTAAACTCTCATCACGATACGGTGCGGCCCAATAAGAATTACAGCATGGATCCCTTCACGCCAACAGTCAGGGATGGGAAACTATACGGTCTCGGCAGCAACGATGCCGGGGGTTGCCTGGTAAGCCTTATAGCTGTTTTTCTGCATTATTATCATAGGGAAGATCTGAAGCACAATATGGTATTTGCTGCCAGTGCCGAAGAAGAGATCAGCGGAGTAAATGGCATCGAACTCGTGCTTCCCTACTTGGGTCAGATTGATTTCGGGATTGTAGGAGAACCGACAAAACTGGAAATGGCCGTTGCCGAAAGAGGACTGATGGTGATCGATTGCATTGCGTCCGGCCGGCCAGGCCACGCCGCAAGGAATGAAGGGGAGAACGCATTGTACAAAGCGATAGAGGACATTGAATGGATACGCAATTACCGGTTTGAAAAGAAAAGTTCGCTGCTGGGCGAAACGCGCATGAGTGTAACCGTTATAGACACGGAAAATAAACAGCATAATGTTGTTCCTGCCCAATGTAAATATGTTATGGATGTGCGTGTAAATGAACTGTACAGTTTTGAAGAGATCCTGGATGCGCTGAAACAAAACCTGAAAAGTCATTTCAAACCACGCACCACCCGGATGAAGTCCACCTCCATACCGCTGGATCATCCGCTGGTAAAAGCAGGCATTGCCCTGGGCAGAGGATATTACGGATCGCCAACAACATCAGACAAAGCGCTGATGCCTTTCCCCGCATTGAAAATGGGTCCAGGAGATTCAGCCAGGAGCCATACCGCAGATGAATATATCTATATAGATGAAATCAAGGAAGGAATTGAGACGTATATTGAGTTGTTGAATGCCTTCATTTGATTGGTTGGCGGTTGACAGTTGACGGTTGACGGTCAACCGTCAACTGTCAACCTTCAACTTAAAAATTAACAGGCCAAAAACATCACCAATGAAATTATGGCAGAAAGACGGATCAAAGATCAATGAGATCATTGAAAAATTTACTGTCGGCCGGGACAAGGAATTCGACATCCTCCTGGCGGAATACGACGTCGAGGGATCCCTGGCGCACGCTGCCATGCTCGGGCGTATAGCCATGCTGACTGCTGAAGAATACTTGTCAATTAAAAAAGCGCTGGAAAATATGCTGGCCGATATACGGGCGGGCCATTTCCAGATCGATGCCGGCGTAGAAGATGTGCATTCCCAGGTTGAATTCAACCTTACAAAAGCAATTGGGGAAGCCGGGAAAAAAATTCACAGCGGCCGCAGCCGCAACGACCAGGTTGCAGTGGACCTTAAACTTTTCCTGCGCGCAGAAATTCAAAAAATTAAAGTTGAAGTGAGTGCATTGTTTGATTTGCTGATCTCCCTCAGCAATCAATACAGCCAGGATCTGCTTCCCGGATACACACATCTTCAGATAGCAATGCCTTCTTCATTCGGACTTTGGTTCGGAGCCTATGCGGAAAGCCTGACGGACGACCTGGAGATGCTCGCCGCTGCCTTTCGGGTTGTCAATAAGAATCCTTTGGGAAGCGGCGCCGGATACGGATCATCTCTTCCTCTCGACAGAAAGATGACTACCGAACTTCTTCATTTTTCATCCCTTAATTACAACTCTGTTTATGCCCAGATGAGCAGGGGCAAAACAGAAAAAGCTGTGGCTTCCGGAATGGGTTTTATTGCCTCTACCCTTTCGCGGCTCGCCATGGATTGCTGTCTTTACATGGGCCAGAATTTCGGATTCATTTCTTTTCCTGATGAACTGACAACCGGCAGCAGCATCATGCCGCATAAAAAAAATCCTGACGTCTTCGAACTGATCCGGGCAAAATGTAACCGCATTCAGTCCGTTCCAAATGAACTTAGTCTCCTCACGGTTAATCTTCCTTCGGGCTATCACCGGGATTTGCAACTAACCAAAGAAATTCTCTTTCCGGCAATTGAGGAATTGAAAGCATGCCTTCAAATGACTATGCTTATGCTTTCTGAAATCCGGATCACAAAAAACATCCTGGATGATAAAAAATATGAACACCTCTTTAGTGTTGAAGCGGTAAACGAACTTGTTAACCAGGGAATTTCATTCCGCGAAGCCTATAAGACTGTAGGTAATCAAATTGCCGAAGGAGGTTTTACTTTTCATCCATCCCGTTCCCTTAAACATACGCATGAAGGGAGCCTGGGAAATCTCTGCAATCCGGAAATCGTTGAAGAAATGAAACAGGTACTCACAAAATTTAATTTGTCTTAGCACTTAAAAGCTGATCCGGCCCGGATTTTGCCAATTTTATAAAAAAGCATATGAAATCCAGGAATGTAATCCGGCTTTTCATGCCGCTGGTTTTATTCATAACCCTGGGTGCCAGGGCTCAGACCTCCAATCAGGATAAAAAGAAAGATCAATACAATCAGTTGAAAGCTCTTATAATGTCCAAGCATTATACTTTCAATGCGGAAACTGCCACTGCAATGGGAGGTACGAGCCGGCAACTGACCAGTCTTTATACATTAAGCATATCGGGCGATACCTTAAACGCAAATCTGCCTTACTATGGGGTTGCTTATTCGGCCAGCCCGGGAGATACAAATGGAGCGATCGTTTTTAACACTACTTCTTTTAGCTATGAAGAACAGGATACCAAAAAAGGAGGCTGGTTTATTGTGATCACGCCGAAGGACCAAAAGAATGCCAGCAAGATACAGCTGAGCGTAAGTTCAGGAGGCTATTGCACGGTTCAGGTGACCAGCAATTACAGGCAGCTGATTTCTTTTTATGGAAGTATTGGTCCGAATCCTCCGGAGCGGTGAGCCTAGGGTTTGACCCTTTGAGGAGTATCTTTTCCCGAAATAATTGTTCCGGCACTGATAGCGATGGACTGAATGATTCTGGTCATGTTGTTGATATCCAGGGTTTGAATTTCATCGCTCTGTTTATGATAGTGTGGTTCAGAATCCATTTTAGAAGTGGAAATTGTATGTGCGGGAACTCCCCGTTTGGCAAGCGTGGCGTTATCTGAGCGGTCAAACAGATTCTGTTCCGGATAGGGATCAGGATAAAACCTGAATTTGGTTTTCTCCAGATTCCTGCCAAGGATTGTGCCCATATCCGTTTTGTTAAATCCGGTGATATACGCCGAATTCTCCCCCCATTTACTTTCTGTGCCGATCATTTCAATATTAAACATGGCAACGATTTTTTCCGGATCCAGCTTCCTGGAAAAATAAGCCGATCCGAATTCGCCGATTTCCTCCGCAGTAAAGGCCACAAAAATAAGTGAGCGCTGATTATTATGCAGGTTCTTAAAATATTTGGCCAGCATGATAACGGCTGTAGTTCCTGAGGCATCATCATTGGCGCCATTGTATATGGAGTCGCCTTTTTCGTCCGGTTTTCCAATTCCCAGATGATCGTAGTGGGCAGAAAAAATTACATATTCATTCTTTAACGACTTTCCCGGAAGAACGCCAACGATATTGGTCAGGGGTCGTTTGGTTGTTTCCTGTTTTACATGAATTTCAAAAACACCCGGATCGGTGCTCGTCAATAGAAAGATCCGGTTCCCGGAGCCTTCAAACTTTGGAATATGAAAATTAGCCAGGCGGGCAAAAATCATTGAAAAACTGGTGTCCACCAGGATAATGAAATTTTTGTCTGCATCCAGGTATTTGAAAATCACATCCCGGAAATTATCACCCTTTTTCACAAATACTTTTTCGTAATGATCATCCTGTGTAATGGAAAGTTCCGGCAATGCAGTAAATGGAATAATTTGTCCGGCATCTAACGCTACACCATCCAGCTTTCCGCCAGCATCCGTCAATTTTGTTTTGACCATGGCAAAGTTCTGCCGGTAGCTGTCATAGCCCTCCAGAGGAACCAATCCCGCAGATTCAAATTCCTTTATGATGAAGGCGGCGGCTTTCTCAATGCCCGGGGTGAATACCTGCCGGCCTTCCATATCATTTGCCGACAATGTTTTTTCGATGCTTGTCACCTGGTCCTGATTGATCAGGTCGACGGATGTTTGTGCAAGGCCCTTACCACTGATAAGCAGCAGGGAAATAAGAAATTCAGATCTCATGTAATTATTGCAGATGGCTTTAAAGGCTCATCATTTCTTTAAACTTCACCGTTTGTCTCCTGCTTACTTCAATTTTTTCCCCTCCCTTCAATTCCAGCAGTAAGCCGCCGTTAAAATAAGGTTCAATTTTTTCAATCAGCCTGAGGTTTACAATATGCTTGCGGTTGGCCCGGAAAAAAACTTTCTCGTCCAGTCTTTCTTCCAGGGCATTAAGTGATTTCAGAATAAGCGGTTTATGTGAGGCAAAGTAAATCTTCGCGTAGTTTCCGACACTTTCAAATAAACGGATATCGGCAAGTTTTACAAACCAGCAACGTTCGCCATCCTTTACAAATACCTGATCTGTCTCATGAAGCAGGGTTTTGTTTACCGTGATCTCGTCATCTGAAACGCCCTCGCGGTCACGGCTTTCCTCCAGATGCAATTTCTGCAGGGCATCAGCAAGCCTCCGCGGTTCAACAGGTTTAAGCAAATAGTCCAGGGCATTCACTTCAAATGCCTTCAGTGCATAGTCGTCGTATGCTGTAGTAAATATTACATCGGGCGCTTTTTCCAGTTCGGCAAGCATATCAAATCCGGTTTTCCCTGGCATCTGGATATCAAGGAACACCAGGTCAGGATTGAGGCTGTCAATTTTTTCTATGCCTTCGTTTGCGTTCGCCGCTTCGGCAATCACTTCTATCTCCGGAAATTCAAGCAACAGTTTTTTTAATTCGTTGCGCGCCAGTCTTTCGTCGTCGATGATAACGGCTCTGATCATACTGTTTATTTTATGTCAATGGAATATGCAATACTGCTTCAACGGTATTTCCATTTACCTCCCGGATATCAAAATTTGCCTGATCCCCAAAAAGCAGCTGCAGACGGTTGCGGGTGCTCATCAATCCGAAGCCGTCTCCATTTTCCGGTTCATCAAGCCTTCCGGTATTGCGGATCACCAGTTCATGATACTGGCCTTTCAGGTCAGAAATTATCGTTACCGTTCCACCGCTCACCTGTTTACTGATCCCGTGTTTGATGGCGTTTTCAACGAGTGTTTGCAGCATCATGGGCGGAATGGGTTGAGTCAAAGTATCCTCCGAGATCTCGTACTGAACTTTTAAGCGGTCTTCAAAACGGATATGTTCCAGGGCCAGATAATCCTTTACAATATCAAGTTCCTTTTCAAAAAATACCGTTTCCTGTTTCTCCGTTTGCATGCTGCTCCTCAGTATATTGCTCAACTCGGTAATTGCAGTTCTTGCCCTCACCGGATTTTCATCAATCAATGCCCGGATACTATTGAGGGCATTAAAAATAAAATGCGGGTTGATATGCGACTTGATCGTTTTTAATTCCAGTTCTTTCACCATGGCCTCCAGCTTCAATGTATCCAACTGCTGCTTCCGGCTCTTTTCTATATAATGATAGAAATAATAGATCAGGGTCCAGGGAATGATGAACATGCTGTTTTCAAGGGTCGCAAGAAAAAACCGTGTGGTATATTCAAGTTTTTGCTTACTGCTTGAAAGATTCAGCAGATCAATTATCCATAACCGGATAAAACTATCCAGTAAACAAACGATCACAATACCGATGAGGAACTTTGGAACCGCATTTTCAACCGGCATCAGCAACCATTTGGAGCGCCGGATATATTCCCTGAATAAATGAGTGGCAAAAATGCCGGCAAATACCATCACGAGCAGCTGTTCGATCACCCGGGCATTCACTTTCTGGTCGCTCAGGGCGTCCAGGAGAATGAACATAATGGCCGGGAGGCCCCAGCCACAGATCTGGAGCCACCAGTAATATTTCCCTGATTTTTGCATACTCCTCAGTTCAGGACAAATCTATAGGATTAATCCGCTTTTCCCTATAATTTGGTATTAGTGGATATTTCAGGGTATTTGGCGGTCAATGGCCGCGCTGGCAGGAGGATGGACCCTGGAGTCAGGCCGATGAATATCCGTTGAATTTGCTATTTTTACACGCTAAACCATTTGGATGGACCTTGTCCCTGGACCCCTTTTACAATCTATAGAGTCTCCGGCCGATCTTAAAAAATTGAGCCGGGACCAGTTGCAGCAAGTCACTGACGAACTCCGCCAATATATTATTGATGTGGTAAGTTTGCATGGCGGACATTTTGCTGCCAGTCTTGGTGTGGCCGAACTCACCGTGGCCCTCCACCATGTTTTTAATACGCCATACGACCAGCTGGTATGGGATGTGGGCCACCAGGCATACGGGCATAAAATCCTGACCGGCAGGCGGGATAATTTTTCTTCGAACAGAAAATTCAATGGACTCAGCGGTTTTCCTAACCGGGACGAAAGCGTTTATGACACTTTCGGCGTGGGCCACTCCTCCACTTCCATCAGCGCGGCCCTTGGCATGGCCATGGCCGCGAAATATAAAGGTGAAGAAGATCGTAAAGTTGTCGCCGTGATCGGGGATGGAGCACTTACGGCCGGGCTGGCTTTTGAAGGAATGAATCATGCCGGCGTGGCGGATACCGATCTGCTGATCATTCTGAATGATAACTGCATGAGCATTGATCAGAATGTGGGCGCCCTGAAAGAATACCTGACCGATATCACTACATCCCAAACCTATAACAAGTTTAAGGATGATATCTGGAAAGCATTAGGTAAACTGCCTGTGGGCGGCCATTTCAGCCGGGAGATTGCCAGTAAGATCGAACACAGCATCAAAAGTTTTGTCAACAAAAGCAGTAACCTTTTTGAAGCGCTTAAGTTGCGCTATTTCGGTCCGATCGATGGACACAACCTCAACAAACTGATTGATACCCTCGATGATCTGAAAAATATTCCGGGGCCCAAGCTCTTGCATATCATAACCGTAAAAGGGAAGGGTTATGCCCAGGCGGAAAGCGATCAGACCAAATGGCACGCGCCCGGTCTGTTCGATAAAATCACCGGAGAAATCTATAAAAAGAAATTCGATACCGTTCAGCCTCCGAAATACCAGGATGTATTCGGCCGTACTATTATTGAACTTGCAGAAAAAAACCCAAAGATCTTTGGCGTAACGCCGGCAATGCCCAGCGGGAGTTCCCTGAAATTTATGATGGACGAGATGCCGAACCGCGCGTTCGATGTCGGCATCTGCGAACAACATGCCGTAACCCTAAGCGCGGGTATGGCCACGCAGGGCATGCGCGTTTTTTGTAATATCTATTCCACCTTCATGCAAAGAGCCTATGATCAGGTCGTGCATGATGTGGCTATTCAGGATCTACCCGTTATCTTTTGTCTTGATCGCGCCGGACTCGTAGGAGAAGATGGCCCGACCCACCATGGCGCATATGATATTGCATACCTGCGATGTGTTCCGAATATGATTGTAAGTGCGCCCATGAATGAATCGGAACTTCGCAATCTGATGTATACTGCACAACTGGATTCCACTACCCATCCATTTGCCATCCGCTATCCCCGTGGAGAAGGCGTTATTCCTGAATGGAAGACACCGTTCAGGGAAATTCCTATTGGTAAAGGAAGAAAGCTGAAGGATGGAAGGGAACTGGCAATTCTATCTTTCGGTCATCCCGGGAATTTTGCAGCAGCCGCTACCCGGTCCCTGCGTACGGAAGACCTGGATCCGGCGCATTATGACATGCGTTTTGCAAAACCGCTGGATGAAGAACTGCTCCATGAAATCTTTCGGCAATTCAATAAGATTATAACTGTGGAAGATGGCAGCATCGCCGGAGGATTCGGTTCAGCCATCCTCGAATTTATGGCCGCACATCACTACCAGGCGGAAGTGATTATGCTCGGCATTCCTGACCAGGTGGTTGAACACGGCTCCCTGAAACAACTGCAACACGAATGCGGGTTTGACGTTGAAGCTATTTATGCCGCTGCGAAAAAGCTTTATTCGCAACGCGAAACGTTAAACAAACGCTGAATGCCAATAATTGGATATTACCTGCCTGATATTTTCACGATAGCAATGATTTGAATCGGGCTTGCCTTTCCTTCTTCAGAACCGGCATTGGTTTTTAGTTTGATCTGCCCATTCAGTTCTTGTTTAATTTCTCCTTCCTTAATCCAGCCGGTCGTCGCATCTACCTTAACATTGGATTCAGATTTTCCCTGGAGATCTATCATTGCAGGAAACCTGTTGCCTTGGTTTTGTTTACTGCTGAGTTTTGATTCTGAATGCCCTTTGATTGTTGCAATCCCGGAGCTGTAGTCCACCAATTGATAATTTGTCTTTATCTGGTTATCCGTTCCGGAATCCGGCATGATCGTTTCACCCCAGGTATCATTCAGGTTTACTTTTTTGTTCGGGAAAACGGATGTAAGTTTTTCGAGATTTTTCTTCATCTCTTCGCGGTTAAAGGAATGATTGCCACGCCCCATCCTGAGCATTTGTTTAATCCCTTCCAGCATGGGAAAATTTTTCAGCATAGATGAAAATCCTGCTGTATCATGGTTTTCAATTTTCCTCACAGCTCCGTTTTTTAACAGGACGACCGTAAAATGTTTATTAGTCATTCCGCCGGAGCCCATATCATTATTTTCAGACATTTTATTGGAACTAAATTCCATCTGCCCCATAGGAGATTTAGTAGCCATGTGAACGCTGTCATACGAGACTTCCAATTCGTACTCCTGGTCTGATGTTTTAACAACCTTGAACCTTGCAAATGCTGTCATGTTTGAGGTCATTTGCACTTTCTGGCCGTTCATTTCCCCATTTGCCTGCAAGATTGTGTTAATATTCAGAAAATAAGTATGATCTTTTTCCAGGTTCAGACCCAGCGAATATTGGCCATAGGCCAGGTTAGCGCAAAGGGCAATTATCGTTAGAATGTATTTCATGATTGATGAGGTTTTTGCTTCGTCATACTAATATATAGAAGTCCAACATGCAATTATCAAAATTGTTTAAATTGCGCCGAATAAAAACCAAGGCTCACTACCAACCTGTCAGGTCGGAAATGCTTCATAATTAACCTTTTCAATGTTTGCCATTACATGAAAAAATCAATTTGGCTGGTTTTTACGGCCATTTTATTCATCATTGCCTGCGGGGACGGGGATAAATTCCTCAGGGTCAAGACGCTTGCAGGGACCGGCGTCATGGGCTCAATCAATGGCAAAGCAACCGAAGCCAGTTTCTCTTATATGATGGGGTTGGCAATAGATGAGTCTGGCAACGTATATGTGGCTGACTCCCACAATAATCTCATTCGCAAAATCAGCGCAGATGGAATAGTGACTACGCTTGCCGGCACTGGCTCGGCAGGCTTTGCCGACGGGGACTCCGCTCAAGCCTCCTTCTTTAATCCGGCCGGAGTAGCGGTGGATAAAAACGGCAATATTTATGTAGCCGATACGCATAATAGCCTGATCCGTAAAATTAGTCCGGGTGGCCAGGTGACCACCATCGCAGGAATAAGGCCCGATAAAACAAAATACGGGTCGTCCGAATCAGTGCAGTTCGACAACCCAGCCGGGATTGCTGTCGATACCAGCGGAAATATTTATATAGCGGATTGGGCGAAAGACATGATACGGAAAATTAGTCCGGCCGGAAAAATTACAGATATTGCCGGCAATGGAAATCCGGGTTCAACAGATGGTAAAGATACTTCCGCCTCATTTTACCTACCTGGAGGGATTGCTGTGGATCTGAATGGTAACGTTTATGTTTCCGATACCTACAACAACATGATCCGGAAAATCAGTCCTGACGGCTCAGTAAAAACGATTGCAGGAAAGAAAAAAAAGGGTTCTGCCGATGGAAAAGATACGGCAGCTTCGTTTTCCCATCCGGCTGGAATAGCGGTAGATAATAATGGCAACCTGTATGTGGCCGATGTTGACAATAATAAGATACGCAAAATAAGCCCGGATGGCGTTGTCAGTACTTTTGCCGGAACCGGCATTCGTGGTTCAACCAATGGCCCCGTTACTACGGCTTGTTTTTATAGGCCCTATGGTGTAGCAGTGGATCAGCACGGAAATGTATATGTAGCGGATTACCAAAATAACCTGATCCGTAAAATAAGTGAATAGGTTTATAGGCGACTATAATTTATTGAATAAAAACTATACTTTTAAGCAACGCACGATGCATTTTAATATAGGATGTGCAAACCAGCATAAATATCAGATTCAAAATCTTCATATACATGACCAGAAATTTCCTGTACCCTCTTTTACTTATAATCTTTTGCTTCAGCTGCAAAAGCAAGGAAACTACTACCCCGTACCCCACACCCCCTACCATCCCTGTACCACCAACCACGCCGACCAATCCCACGCCAAACACGCAGCATATCTCTGTGCTTACGCAGCACAATAATAATACGCGCGCCGGTTTGAATAACCAGGAAACCATGCTTACCACAACCAATGTAAATGCGAAGCAGTTTGGCATACTTTTTAAAATGTCCGTTGATGATCAGATATATGCGCAACCTCTTGTTGTAGGCAATCTATCCATCGGTTCCGGAACCCATAATGTAGTTTTTATTGCGACGGTAAGCAATACCGTGTACGCATATGACGGCGATAACGGCGCATTATACTGGAAGAAAAACTATACAGCTTCAGGGATGCGCCCTCCGGCTGCTTCGGATATGTCCTCAGGCTGGTGTACACCATATCATGATATCACCAATAATATCGGAATCATTGGCACTCCTGTGATTGACTCCACTACACAGACCATTTATTTTGTGGCCAGAAGCACAGATGGCACCAGCTTTGTGCAACATTTGCACGCGGTGAATATTGTAACAGGTGCAGAACAGAACGGAAGCCCTGTTGCGATCACTGCAAGCGTTCCCGGCACAGGAGATGGCAGCTCCTCTGGCATGGTGAGCTTCGATCCAAGGCGAAACAATCAGCGGCAGGGATTGGCCCTTGTCAACGGCGTGGTATATATCAGCTATGCATCACATTGCGATTGGAATCCTTATCATGGATGGATATTGGGATACAATGCATCAAGCTTGCAGCAGATAACCGTTTATAATGATACGCCTAATGGAGAAAATGGCGGTATTTGGGAAAGCGGTATGGGCATTGCCGCAGACGCGCAGGGAAATTTATACATAACTACAGGAAACGGAACGGTTGGAGAAGGAAATCATTATTCGGAAACCGGCAACGGAACGGCCGAGAATAATCCTAATCCCGATCCAACTAACCTTACCGACCGGGCAGAAAGTGCATTAAAGCTTACTCCGTCGGGTTCCGCATTGCAGGTGACCAGTTATTTTACACCGGGAAATTATGTAGACCTGAACATTAATGACCTTGATTATGGAGTCATGGGCACTTTTCTGATTCCAAATTCCAATTTTTATTTTACAGGAGCCAAAGACGGCAACCTATATCTGTTGAATATGAATTTGGGAAGCGTCGGCACGCTTCAACAAAACGTTCCGCTAAATGTCAGCCTGCATTGCCAACCGGCCTATTATTTGGGAAGCACCAATGAATTTGTATATGTATGGTCAGAGAACGATCAGCTTCGTGCGCTCTCGTTTAACCGGGGTACAAATACTTTCGCTACCAATCAGATTGTTTCATCGGCATCAGGTCCGACAGGCGGAACAGGCGCGGATCTTTCTGTTTCCTCCAATGGAACTATGGATGGAACGGGAATTGTTTGGGCCACACACGCTCTGGGGGATGCCTCACAAACGGTAACCGCGGGCATTTTAAGAGCATTCGACGCGAATGATGTTACCAAAGAACTATGGAACAGCAGTCAAACCCCTGGCGATGCTTTGCCTTCCTATGCCAAATTTTCAACAGCAACAGTCGCTGATGGTCATGTATATGTGCCCACTTTTACTAGCGAAGTTCTTGTTTACGGGCTTAAATGAGCAATGAGGTTTCTGTATTGATAGAGACCCGGCACATCATCAAACAACCAATCAGCACCTTCTCCTGCAAAGCTTTCCTTTTCAGGAAAGCTTTTGCATTTAGGAAAGCATGGGCACTTCGATCGCCAGCAGCTGTGCATTTTCCGACGCTGTGATTTCAATATTATCAGTTTCTGAAATACCTAATGCATCTCTATGTTGAAGTATCTGGTCACCAACCTTTACTTCACCGTTAATCACAAAAAGATAAATGCCGGAACCCTTGAATTTTGTTTTATATGAAAGAGACTTCCCTTCATCCAGTTGCGAAAGGGAAAACCGCGCGTCCTGATTGATAAGGACGCCATCCTCGGAAGCGTCAGGGCTGACCACCACCTGCCATTTATTTATCCTTCCGTCAGAATTGAAACTTTTCTGTTCGTACCGGGGCTTTACATTTCTCAACTTTGGAAAAACCCAAATCTGAAATAATTCCAACGCGTCAGTAGTGGAAGGATTATATTCTGAATGCCTTATCCCGGTTCCGGCACTCATGATCTGCACGTCGCCGGTATGGATCAATCCATCTGTTCCTGTGCTATCCTTATGTGCTACTGTACCCCTGGTTGGTATGGTAACTATCTCCATATTATCATGCGGGTGCATTCCAAATCCGCCGCCTGCGGCAATGGAATCGTCATTTAAAACCCGGAGGGCTCCAAAATGGATCTTTTCGGGATTATTCCATTCGGCAAAACTGAAGGAGAAGTTAGACTTTAACCATCCCCCATGTTCTGCATGACCCCTTTCACTTGCTTTATAAAAAATTGATTTCATATCCGTTATTTTAATCAATGTGTAAACATCAATTAGTGTGCCGTAACGGAATATGGACATTTTGACCTTAAACTGTCAGATTTTAGTTTCTATGGATTCATTGTATTCCAGAATGAAATTATTCATCCCTTCTCCTATGAGAATATGCATGAACCCCTGCTGCACGAGCTCGAGTATGGAAAGAAAAAGAAAAATGACATGAATGCGGTTCTCGCAGCTGTTGAGGATGTTTGCAAAAGGAACGGACCTTTCCCTGCTGACCAGGTCAATCATCTGCGACCGGCTTTCCTCCATGCTATATGTATATTGAATGACTGTATGCGTGGGACGATTATTCCGCTCCTGGATCCGCAGCATGACCTTCTCAAAAGTTTTCATCAGCTTGAAAAGCGTAAGGGACTGGATCTCGGTTCCTTCTCCTGACGCTTCACCAATCTGGACCAGTTCCTTGAAAAGGTTGCCCCGCCTCACCATCAGCATGCGCTGCGCTTCCAAATCTGCAAGATGCATGGCAGCTTCCTTAAAGCGCTTATACTCCAGTACTTTGTTGATCAGTTCCTGGCGGGGATCAATTTCATTACCCTGTTCATCCAGCTCTTTCCTCGGCAGCAGCATCCTGGCTTTGATCCGCATCAGGGTGGAGACAAACAAAATAAATTCACTGCTCAATTCAATATTCAGCGTTTCCTGGGAATGAACGAAATTCAGAAAATCCCTGATCAACTGATGAATGGGAACATTATATATGTCCAGTTCATCCCTTTCAATAAAAAAAAGTAACAGGTCGAATGGCCCTTCAAACTGCGACAATTTAATCTGATACGATTCGGGATTGGGCATGCTTACGCTTTAATTACAAGGATACATAAAAAAGCATATGAAGTGGGAGGAGGTTGTGAACATTTATTTCACTATGAAGTCCGTCAACCGTCAACAAATCCATTCATGGTAATAAAAATCAAATCTTAATGGCAATCCCAATCCCCAACAACTCCTGCACCTGCAAAGCTGCGCCGCCGGAGGTGCCGTCAGCCTTTACCTGCTTCACATCATTATCATAGATGAGGTTAAAAGAAAAAGTCATGGAAAAAATGCTCGTTATTTTTACAGCCAGCAGGTTGGTCATGGACACATCCACATCCTGCGGCTTCCGCCCATAATTAGAGAAAAGATCGAGACGTCCGGTATAAACAGAAGCTGTACCCAACTTCTGGGTATATGAAATCGTTGCATAGGCACCTATTTCAATCTTGGAGTTTTTTCCTGAATCAACACCAAATGCGCCGACACTCGCGAGGGAATCATTCCGGACGATGATCCACCTTGCAGTTACAGGAGAAACAAAAACCGAAAATGCATCATTAGGTTTATAGTTTATGCCGGGCGACAATAATATATATCCAGGGGCAAAGAAATCGGATGTCAACACCCTCCCCTTATCAACCGGATATGCATATCCCGGGGCAAACTGTGATTTTACATTCAGCAGACCGCTGATATACCAGCTCTTGGCAACCTCATAACCGTACTTTGAGAGAATGTCTATCCTGTCATCTGATTTCCGGCTGCCCAGGCTGGTGGTCTTCACAAAACCATAAGCAAGGTCAAGGGTATTGTCCCAGGAATTTCTGTCTTTTTTATAAAAAGCATAGCCATGAAACGTCGTGTTAAGCGCCAATGAAGATTTCTCGCCACCGGCTGCCCAGTTACTTTGCGAGGCCTGGTTAAGAATAAAATTCAACAATAAGCCTTTCTTCCATATTTGTGGAATGGTATCCTTGGGATCTTTCTGAATGCTTTGGGAGGCATCTTTTTGCAGTTCCTGAACTGTTTTGTCCTGGGCAAAACTGGTCAATGCACACACGAATGCCGCGAAAGCAATTAAAGTCTTTTTCATCGTATTAAAAATTAGTCAATAATGAACTGCTCCTGATCTTCTCCAACTTAGGCAATCTGATTTTCAGTGAATCATTTCAATGGAAGGGGCAGCCACTACTTTTTTAGTTCATCTCTGATTTCCATGAGTAGCTTATCTGTACTGGAAGGTTCTTTAGCAGGTGGAATTGTTTTCCTTTCAATACTTTTCATGGCCTTAACGATAAGGAACAAAATAAAGGCGATGATGGCGAATTTGATTATGGCCGACAAGAATTTTCCGTACCTCATCGTTCCCCACATCAGCTTATCCAGGTCCTGGGCATTGGCGGCCTTTAATGCAGGTGTTAACAACAAAGGCGTAATCAGATCGTCAACCAGGGAAGACACGATGGTGCCAAAAGCGGCACCGATGATTACTGCAACGGCAAGATCCACTACGTTTCCCCGCAACGCGAAGTCGCGGAATTCTTTAAGTATGCCCATAGGTTGTTGTTTTTAGTTTTAAAGAATCAAAATAGCATTTTCGATCGCCGGACAAAACTACCAATTCAATCCGTTTCCGGGGGGTTAAACGGACATAATTTCTTTCTCTTTCGCGGTAAGGTGCTTTTCTACAAGGCCTATATGCTGATCAGTAAGGTCCTGTATTTGCTTCTCTGCATCCTTGGTCAGATCCTCACTCAATCCTTCCTTTTGTAATTTTTTTACCTGCTCAATGGCTTCGCGGCGAATACTTCTGATGGCGATTCGGGTTTGCTCGCCTTCCCCAAAAGCACGCTTTACAAATTCCCTTCTCCTTTCTTCCGTGAGCGGTGGCATGAAAATTCGTATGGTATTACCATCATTCTGCGGTGTCACGCCCAGGTTAGCATTGAGGATCGCGCGTTCAATAGGCTGTAACATATTTTTTTCCCAGGGTTGAATGGTTAAGGTCCGCGCATCCAATACCGATACATTTGCAACCTGGTTCAATGCCGTAAGCGTTCCGTAATAGTCCACCGTAAGGCCTTCCAGCATTTGAGGATTTGCTTTCCCAGCACGGATCCGGATCAGTTCATTTTCGAGGTGATTGATAGCCTTGATCATGGATTCGCGGGCAACCTCCACAATGAGTGATAATTCATCAGTCATAAACGATAATTCTTATTGGGATGGGTGTTCAACCGGCATTGATAGGTCCGGGCATTAATTTTTTTGTTCGAGCATACTATCTCGGATAAAGGTAACCAATTTCGATTCTTTTACCTTTTCATTATTATCCTGCAGATCGGGCGCCCAGGCCAGCGGATCATGGGGCCGGGAGTAATAAACCACTCCAATGAATGCAAAGAACAGGGCGATAACGGAAAGGATCAGGATGGTGCAACCCAGGGAACGGGCCATATAAACAAAAACGACCATACTTACATTAATAGCCACCAGCAATAAGGTGATGGTTCGATGAGAGAGCCCGCGGTCAAGGAGCAGATGATGGATGTGATTTCTGTCAGGGCTGAATGGCGAACGGCGTTTGAAAATTCTAATCGCAAAAACACGGAGGGTGTCCAGCAGCGGAATCATCAGGATAGTAAAGCCAATAGCGGGAGATGAGACCATGGGCGTACTGAATTCAGGTCCGTTTCCCGGATCAATAAATTTTAACGCCAGTATTGCATTGATCACGCCTATGAGCAGGGATCCCGTGTCCCCCATAAATATTTTCGCAGGTTGAAAATTGAATATCAAAAAAGCCAGCAGGCTGCCAAAAAGAGAAAATGCCAGGGTATAATATGGGGCCATTCCCTTGCTGAGAAAATAAATTCCGAAAAGAGCAGAAGACATCAATCCCAGAGTGCCGGCCAGGCCATCCACGCCATCAATCAGATTGAAAGAATTAATAATTACAATCACGGAAAAATAAGAGATGAGTAAACTAAACATCTCAGGCAGTTCATGAATTCCAAAAAATCCGTGCATGCTTCGTATCTGGATCCTGCCGTAATAAATAATCAAAAAAGCGGCAAGCACCTGTCCGATAAATTTCTTTATCGGGGAAATGACGAGGATATCATCCTTCAGTCCCAAAAAGAAAATGACCATGGTGGCTGCAATAAAATATTGGAACTCGGAGGAGTATTTAAAATTGATAGTCAGCAAACAACCAAAAACAAACCCTGCAAAAATACCGATACCACCCAGAGGAGTGATGGCTACCTGATGGATCTTCCGGGCATCCGGAACATCAAACAGTTTTTTCATTTCTGCAACATTAATGATTACAGGAATGGCCAGAAAAGTGATCGTAAATGAAATGGACAGGGAAAGTAATACGTCAAACATGTACCTCGGTTTACATTAATTGAATTTTTGCGTTGCCTCGATTAAGCCTTATCTCCCATTTAAATCAGTTAGGTTAGGTTGTTGATAATCAGGATAATGGGACTAGCAAAGTATAATGTCACTGAGCGTTTGAACAAGCAAGTTAGAACAAAAGTTTAATATGTTCCGGGACAACTTTAAATAAATTCCAATGGCTTGCGGCCTGCACGGAAAATCAATTATGGCTGATTTACGAGCCATTGCCTGGCGTGCTTGTTCATTATTCCCGGTTACGGTAGCATCCTGCAACCTATGAATACCTCCCCCGGAATCCGTATCCCATCAGATCCCCTGGTCAGCGAATGCTTACCGCCATCGGCGCTGCACTTATTAAAAAACTCAATAAGGAATCAAATATTGTATTTCCCTGCGCGAGGGTGGAGAACTTGATGAAGGCGTTCCACGTGATTCAGGTTTTCAGCTCAAAAGGCTGCATCGCCGCTTTCCGCGAAGGCAACCAGGATGCAAGTAGTGCCACAATAAGTATGGTTCCGCTTACCAGCAGGAGATCAGCCGGAATGATTTTAACCGGATAATAATCAATCAGAAAATTACCCTGCAGCGGAACCAGTTTAAACCTGACCTGTAACCAGCACATAAAGAGGGCCAGCAAAATACCACCGCTTCCTCCCAGCAGGGCCAATAACAAACCCTCGTTCAAAAAAATACGTTGAATAAAGCGGTTGTCTGCACCCATTGCTTTCAATACCTGGATATCCATTTTCTTTTCCAGCACCAGCATGGTTAGCGCACCCACGATATTAAAAGCGGCAACGATCAGGATCAGTGTGAGTATGGCATAGATCACCCATTTTTCTACACGCATAACCTGGAATAAGGTCTGGTTTTGTTCGTAACGCGTTTGGACCTTAAGAGAATTTCCAAATAAATCCTCCAGTCTTTTCTTCACTTCCTCAGGTTTTACAGTTTTGCTGCATTCAATTTCAACTGCGCTGTATTGGTTTGAATCCAGGCCCAACATTCTTTGAAGAAAAGGAAGGTTAGTGATCACGTATTGGTTATCAAAATCCTGTTGTATCCTGAATGTTCCTGCGGGCGCGATCTCAGCAGAACGTACGGAGGATTGAGGGTCTGCCGGGTTTATATCCGGGCCGTTCCGGAATACATAAACCATCAGGGGCATTATGCTCCGGTCCGATTCCAGATTAAGTGCATTCTCCACGCCCGAGCCAAGCACGGCTGCAGGATGATCTACTGTTCCCAATGTAAAGCTTCCCTTGGATATATTCCGCGAAACGCCATTTACATGGGCGTAATTGCTGTCAACTCCCTTCAAAACGACGGGCTGAAGGTTATTGGATTGCAGCAGGGCTTTGTCTTCTACCGTCAATGAATAAGCGCTGACACCATTTATTTGCCGGACCTGTTCAAGGTTTTTTTCCGAAACTGAAATGAATTTCCCTTTGGCTGCGCTGATCTTGATATCTGTATAAAAAGATGAATAAAGGGATTGCACCAATTGTTCCAATCCATTGAAAACGCTCAAAACGATAATCAATGATGCGGTTCCCAAAATGATGGCACTTACACTAACCCAGGAAATGATATTGATGGCATTCGTGGATTTCTTTGCCTTGAAATAGCGCCAGGTAAACAGGAAATTCAAAATGGTTGTTTTGTATTCGGATTGTTCGCCCCATTTGTTTTGTTTTCATTGATCTCCCGGAACAGTGCATCCATTTTTTCAACATAATCCAGGGAATCATCAATATAAAAAGTTAACTGTGGCATACTGCGCAACTGGTTTCTGATAGCACTTACAAGGTCACGCTTAATTTCCCAAGCCTTGTCTTCAATCATTTTCATTGCAGCCTGTTGGTCAGCAACCTGATAAAAGCTCAGATATATTCTTGTTTCAAACAGATCGGGCGTAATCTTTACCGATGAGATGGAAACCATGCCGCCCTGGATCATATTGAGTCCGAGTTTCTGAAAAACCTTGTTCAATTCTGCAAGCAACAAGGCACTTACCTGCTTCTGTCGTTTACCTTCTTTCATATTCATTGACTATTTCAGTGTAAATTTACGGGTTTAGCCAGCATCCGGATAAAATGGATCCGGCGAATAACCAGCGAAGCGAATTCACCGGGTCATTAAAAGAAACATGCCCGATGCAAAATCAGATCAGGGATGAAAAGATTTTCGACTATTCTCAAATACCTGCAGGACCAGAAGCGATACGTATTCCTGTATTTCATGCTGAACCTGCTGTCCGTTTTGTTTTCACTGGTTTCTCTTGGCATGCTTGTGCCTTTCATGCAGTTGTTGTTTGGAAAAGAAAAGATTGCAGAAACAGCACCGCAGGTTTCCTTTTCTGCAGCCAGCGTGCTGAATTACATTAAATATATCCTGGGTATCCTGATCCGGGAACACGGTGCGACATATGCGCTCGCCGCCATTTGTGTTATTATCATCCTGTCCATTTTCCTCAAAAACTTTTTTCTCTATCTGTCATTCAGGGTATTGGGGCCACTGCGCAATCGCGTACTCACCAGACTTCGGGCAGATCTCTACACGAAGATCCTTGAGCTTCCGCTCGGATTTTTTACCGAACAGCGGAAGGGTGACCTGATCAGCAGGATGAGCAATGATATCAATGAAATTGAATGGAGTGTGATCAGCACGCTCGAGGGCCTGTTCCGCGAACCGGTAACCATCCTGGTCATCCTCTTTACGCTGATTTTTCTGAGCCCGCCATTATCCCTATTCCTGCTGGTGCTGTTGCCTCTGACCGGTTTCATCATTGGCCGCGTGAGCCGGTCGCTAAAAAAACAGTCCGGTATTGCGCAGGATCAATTGGGCACGCTGATGTCGATCCTCGATGAAACATTGGGTGGCCTCCGCGTAATTAAAGCCTTTAATGCAGAAAAGTTTTTACAATCCAAATTTTTTAAAGTCAATAATTACCTGAATCATATTCGCAATAAGATGATCTTCCGCCGGGATATGGCTTCCCCGCTCTCTGAATTATTAGGTGTGATTGTATTATGCTGTATTCTTTTTTTCGGCGGACAGATGATTCTGACCCATAAATTCGCCTTGCAGCCGGAAGGATTTATTACCTATATCGCCATTTTCACACAAATCATCAATCCCTCCAAAACATTATCTACTTCTTTTTATAATGCACAACGTGGAACCGCAGCTATCAGGCGAATTGAGGAAGTGCTGAAAGCAAACATTGAAATTACCGAACCGGAAAATCCGCATCCATTCCCCAGCTTTCAGCAATCCATAGAATTCAGGCATGTATCCTTTGCTTATGAAGGCGTGACCGTGCTTCATGATATTAATCTGGTTATTAGCAAAGGAAAAACCGTTGCGCTGGTGGGTTCCTCAGGCGCCGGGAAATCAACGTTGGCTGATCTGATTCCAAGATTTCATGATGTCAGCTCCGGCGAACTCCTGATCGATGGTATAAACATCAGGAATTATTCCTTGCACGCCCTTCGCAAACAAATGAGCATTGTAACGCAGGAGCCGATTTTATTTAATGATAGCATTTCTTCAAATATTGCTTTGGGTACTCCGGATGCACCGCTTACTGAAATTGAGCACGCGGCCATGGTGGCAAATGCCCATACTTTCATTTCTCAAAAAGATAACGGATATCAAACCAATATCGGCGACCGTGGTTCCAAACTAAGCGGAGGAGAAAGGCAAAGGGTAACCATTGCACGCGCTGTATTGAAAAACCCTCCCATATTGATTCTGGATGAAGCCACTTCCTCGCTGGATACGGAAAGCGAACGCCTGGTACAGGATGCTATTAACAATATGATGCAAAACAGAACCTGCGTCGTGATCGCGCACCGGTTAAGCACCATCCGTCACGCAGATGAAATCATTGTCTTACAAATGGGTCGTATTGTGGAAAGAGGAAACCATGAACAACTGGTGAATCAGCATGGATTTTATAAAAAATTGGTGGACATGCAGGAGATCCGCTAAGATTGTTTCCGGATCAGCCATTGCATGCAAACCCTCGTTTACTTATTCATGGTTTGTTTGGCTTCAATACTAAGCGTGGCATGTGGAACCGCTTTCAGTCGCGCCTTATCGATCAGCTTTCCTGTTACCCTGCAAATGCCATATGTTTTATTTTCAATCCTCATCATGGCCTTTTCAAGATGGTCAATGAAAGTGATCTGCCGGCTCGCCATCTGGCTGAGCTGCTCACGTTCCATACTCATACTGCCGTCTTCCATAGTCATGTAACGGTTGTCAGTTTCATCGCCGCCCATTTCATCGCGGCGGGTGATCAAACCCTGGAGATAGGCCAGTTCCTTTTTGGCTGATTCCAGTTTCTTGGTGATCAGTTCCCTGAATTCTCCTAGCTCAACATCACTATATCTCATGGTGGGTCCGGTTTGTTCATGCTGGTGCGTGTCCAATACAGATTTTGTAAATTCAGGTTCGTACTTGCGAACCGTTTTTGTTTTCATTTCTGGAATAACCACCTTTCCTGTCCTCACAGGCGGTAGGATTAGTTTTTTAGGTTCCGGCTTAGCGGTTACAGGAGAGGTATTTTTAACTTCCTGTTTAAAAACCGGTTTTTTCAAATCTGGCTTTACTGCTGGCGCCTTGGCCATGGGCTGCGGAACCGGTTTGGCAACCACTGCTGGATGCGTCACTGGCTTTGCCGCCACCGGATGCGTCCCTGGTTTTGCCGCCACCGGATGCGTCACCGGTTTTGCTGGTATTATATGGTGCGCTGCGGGTTTTGATACCGGGTGTGCAATATGCGAAGCAGCCTTTTTGGGCGCCGGATGTGCGGATGATTTCTTGACTGAATTTGACCCGGACTTGCTCACTGACTTTGCCGGCACTGCCTTTCCTACTGGTTTCTTTGACACGGGTACGTTTTTTTTATGTGTTTCCTTTTTAACGGGTTTTGACGGCGAGGTCCTTTTAGCCGAAACAGGCTTTTTTGCAGCCGGTTTCACCCCCTTTTTGGGCGGTGTTTTTTTCACGGATTTCGTAGGTTTTTTCTTGATTGCCATATAATTAGGCTTTTTTAGTAACGAACACTGTTAAAGGAACCTCATTCACCTCAATTAAAGTGCCATCCGAAATTCCGGGGACCAATTCAAGATGATCTGCCAAAATTTCCGCGCAAATATAGTAATTAAATTGTCTTATTGTCTCCTCCAATGTTTCGGCTCCGCCAATTCGTACGTCAATCCGGTCGGTAAGATCAAACCCCTTATCCTTCCTTATCTTTTGTATCCTGTTTACAAGCTCCCGCGCGTTCCCCTCCCTTTCCAATTCGGGGGTGACCGATACATCCAGGGCGACAGTTAGCGGACCCTTGGAGGCGACCATCCATCCGGGAACGTCCTCACTCGTTATTTCCACTTCATTTAAGGCAAGCCATACCTGCTCGCCGTCCACCTGGATCCCCGAACCGCCTTCTTTTTCCATGCGGAGGATATCCGCTTGGGTAAACTCGCGCAAAGCTGCGCTTACTGACTTCATTTTAGAACCCAGTTTTTTGCCCAGCAGTACAAAATTCGGCTTGATCTTTTTGCTGATAAATCCATCTGTATCATTAAGATAGGAGAGTTCTTTTACGTTTACTTCAGACTTGATCAGTTCCTCGACCATGCTAAGCTGTTGAGCCATCACCGGATCCAGAACCGGAATCAAGACTTTCTGGAGCGGTTGGCGAACTTTAATATTGATCTTTTTGCGGAGGGACAAGATCAGCGAGGATGCATCCTGGGCCAATTGCATTCTTTCTTCCAGTTGCTTATCTATGGCTGGTTCATTCAGGCCGGGGAAATCGGTATGATGAACCGATTCCTGGTCAATTCTTCCCGTAGCCTGGTTAAGGTTCCTGAACAGCCAGTCCGCAAAGAAAGGCGACACTGGTGCAATCAGCTTACTCAGGGTTTCCAGGCATTCATATAAGGTCTGGTATGCAGAAAGTTTATCAGGTCCGTAATCACCTTTCCAGAAACGGCGACGACTAAGCCTTACATACCAATTGCTCAGTTGCTGATCCACAAAATCCTCGATCATTCTGCCTGCCACCGTTGGTTCATATTCATCAAAACTCGCCGTTACTTTTTTTATCAGGCTGTTGAGCGAAGAGAGGATCCATTTATCTATCTCAGGTCTTTCATCCAGTGGAATATATTTCTCTTTGAAATCAAATGCGTCCACATTGGCGTAAAGGGCAAAGAAGTGATATGTATTATATAAAGTGCCAAAAAACTTTCGCTGTACTTCCCTAATCCCTTCCGTATCGAATTTCATACTATCCCATGGTGAGGCATTGGTGATCAGATACCAACGGGTAGCATCGGCTCCAAACTGCTCAATGGTTTTGAATGGATCAACCACATTTCCGACCCGCTTGCTCATCTTATTGCCATGCTTGTCCAGAACCAGTCCGTTGGAAACAACGGTTTTGTAGGCCACACTATCGAAGAGCATAACGGCAATTGCATGCAGGGTATAGAACCAGCCGCGCGTTTGATCCACGCCTTCTGCGATAAAATCTGCCGGAAAATTTTTCGCGAATTGTGCCTTATTCTCAAATGGAAAATGCCACTGGGCATAAGGCATCGCGCCCGAATCAAACCAAACGTCAACCAGGTCCGGAACGCGATTCATTTTCTTTCCACTGTCACTAACCAGAATAATCTGATCTGCAAATGGCTTGTGGAGGTCAAGAGACTCGGCGTCAACATGCTCATTAATTCCTTCGCCAAACGCAGCTTTTGCTTTGGAGACCTCGGTCAATAATTCCTGGATGGAGCCAATACATTTTTCTTCTTTTTCATCCTCCGTTCTCCAGATCGGCAACGGGGTTCCCCAAAAACGGCTTCTGCTCAGGTTCCAGTCAACCATATTCTCCAGCCAATTCCCAAACCTGCCTTCACCCGTGGATGCTGGTTTCCATTGAATCGTTTTGTTCAATTCAACCATCCGATCCCTGAATGCGGTCGTCCGTATAAACCATGCATCCAACGGATAATACAGAATGGGTTTGTCCGTCCGCCAGCAATGTGGATACGTGTGTTCGTATTTTTCTATCTTAAATGCACGGTTCTCTTTTTTGAGTTTAACGCAGATGTCCACATTCACATCAACATATTTGGGATCATCCTTGTAATTTTTTACATAACGTCCGCTGAATTCATCTACCCCATCCACGAATTTGCCGCTCTTATCTACGAGGATAAGAATACCTAGATTATTTTTTCTTCCTGTTTTATAGTCATCCGCCCCGAATGCCGGGGATGTGTGCACGATCCCCGTTCCGTCTTCCGTTGTTACATAATCTCCGGTTACTATCCGGAAAGGATCGGCTCCGGGTGTTATCTGCTGGATCATGGCCATGCTTCCCGCTTCTGAGGGGATCAGTTGTTCATACCGGCATTCAGCAATATCCTCTCCGTGAAATTCATGCAATATCTTCCAGGGAATCGATTTCGAAGAAGGGCCGAAACCGGCAAAAGCGCCATTCTCGTCCTCCGCCTTGAAATATTTTCCTAACAGAGCGCGGGCCAATACTACGCTTACCGGCAGATGTGTATACGGATTAAAAGTTTTCACCAGAACATAGTCAATCCGGGAACCTACTGTAAGCCCAAGGTTGGAAGGAAGTGTCCAGGGTGTTGTAGTCCAGGCCAGATAAAAAAGTTCATCAGGCCCGTCCAATAATTTAAAAAGGAATTCGGATCTTTCATTGCGGATGCCTTTGAACATGGCAACACAGCTTGTATCCTTAACTTCCTTATAGGTGCCCGGCTGATTTAGTTCATGGGAGCTCAGACCCGTTCCCGCCGCCGGTGAATATGGCTGAATGCTTATGCTTTCAAAAAGTAAGTCCTTCTTATACAATTCCTTAAGCAGCCACCACAAGGTTTCAATATAGGTATTCTTAAATGTTATATAGGGATGGTCAAGGTCCACCCAATAGCCCATTTTCATGGTAAGCTCATCCCA
>Ga0182024_10001155_pt1 | contig 68365 bp, 67 predicted proteins | sample P32metaG_FD_120480 | JGI IMG/M metagenome (GOLD analysis project Ga0182024, IMG submission 120480) | Permafrost microbial communities from Stordalen Mire, Sweden - P3-2 metaG (Illumina Assembly) | ecosystem: Environmental > Terrestrial > Soil > Wetlands > Permafrost | place: Sweden: Stordalen...
CGTATTTTTGATACTTAAATTGAATTTTAATGCGAAAATATTTCTTGTGTAATCAAGGAGTTAGGGGATTCGGCCTGCTTCACACGCAGGAGGTCCGGGGTTCGAGTCCCTGCGCGCCCACCACTTTACAAGGGAATAGCACCAGGCGTGCTACCCATGTGCTACCCAGAAAGCTCGTAATCCGGGCTTTCTGGAACGGTCGCTTGTGCGGCGAAAGCTGTGCATCAGTACTTCCAGTACTCTCATTATTGCCTCTTCCATGCCTGCCATGGTATGGTTAGGGCCTCTTCGCGAGCCGACACTTTGGCTTTCTCCGAATCGAAATAGGAGCAAAACAGCTATGCGTATTTCCCGAAAGGCCTTCGCATTCGTTCTTGGTGTTGTACTGGCGTTCGCTGTGACGGAACAAGCCGCGAAGGCTGACATCATTTACACCTATACTGGCAATCCCATGGGTCTGGAGGATAATGCCGGCTATGTCTGCGGAGGCTCGCCGCCCTGTACAATGACAGGAAGCTTTACAGTAGCGACCCCACTCGGAAACAATTTCGGTGCCGCGACTTCCCCCAATACGCTTTTCTCCAACGTTACGCCCGAGTCTTTCTCGTTCACCGATGGAAACCAAACCATCACCACTGACCCAATGTACTTTGGGGTCACGACGGACGCGAGTGGCGACATCAGCACTTGGTTTATAATCGTTGGAAATTCCAACGACGGAGGGGCCGAGATTGCGGTGGAAAACATTGGCGGTAACGGTGATGGCGACGAGAGCATCGCCCCTTCTCCCAGCTATGCCGCTTACAACCGCGACCCGGGCTCATGGACCGAAACAAGTGTTTCATCCGCACCAGAACCGTCGACTACTGTATTGGTGTCGCTGGGCGGGGCATTCCTGCTACTCGCGATGAAGCGGAAACACCGAATCCGACTGGCCATTCACCTTCAAAGAGGTTGATTATGCAACTGCCGTTCGCCCGGACTTTCGGCTTTCTTGTGCTTGTCACAATCGCACCAGTTACAAAGGCAGATACGTTTAGGAGGATCTATGAACTCTATGAACTCTAATCTGTTTTACCGAGGCATCGCTCTTCTCGGACTAGCACTTATAGCTTCACACCTGAACGCAGATGCGGTTCTGCTTTCAGATAATTATGGCTCCGGATCGATAGCAAGTCCACCATACTATATATCTCTCGGGAGCGGATCGTGCAACGAGTATTCGGCTCCCGGCGGAGGGTCGATAACAAACGAGGGGTACTATGAGGTCGTCGATTGTAGTGGTGGAACGATGTATGCCGAAGAACCCTACTTCAACCTGAATTTTCCCGCCGGAGGGCTCCTCAGTGACACTATCCCGGCGACGGTCTACGTCGGAGATCCGGACGGCTACGTCAGCGATGAGATCATAACAACCGCCACCCCGGAAGACGGCGGAATAATCACTGCGGTAACGTTCACGTTTGCTTTTAGTTTGGACCTGACGGGTTCGCCGTTTACATGTGCTTCGGTTGGCGGATGCAACCTTACATACAACGGCGCCATACAAGACGTGGGCGAAATAACGTGGGCGAACGGGCCGGAGGGGGTCAATGCGCTCAACCAATCCTCTACAACACTTGAGTTCCAGGACAACGCCCCGGAACCCGGCACATTTCCCACGACAGCCCTTGGCTTAGCGTTGGCTTGCATACTTGGAATATGCTGGAGAATTAACGGATCCCGCCGGTTCCGTGAGCGCCCGCTCTGCCACTTGCCGCCTTCGCCGTTAATCCTCGCTTCCCGATTATGGTATGTGTCAGATGAACGCCCCTGGAAGGGTCACCCCGGGATGCTTTCGACAGTGCTTCAAGCTTCAAGCACTGCTCCCCGGGAACAAACTGCTGTGCCGGATAATACAACCGGACCATTTGAACCGACCGACGCAAAACCGTACCAATAAGTTGTCGTCCGTGGGCGTCATCGTGCATTGCAAATAAGAAGCCCGTACCGACGCTTTCCGTCGTACCATATACAATCGTGTGAGGTACAGTTCCCGTGACCGGCACCGAGAGTTTGATTGGCCCTCGTCCGGTTTCAGCTTCGGGCGGATTACGCGCCACTCGGAGAAAGCGGCCGCCGGGGCACAGGCCGGATTACTCCCGACCTTGGCTTATCCGAGGCGCTCCCGCCAGTAGCCCGGACGGCGGCGACCGTGAGCAATCGCAATGATTTCGACGCCGTCGGCCACGCTCCGAAAGAAAATCACGAAAGGAAACCGGCGCAGGACCATACGGCGCGTCCCAAAGTCATGCGGGGGATACTGCTCCGGATTCTGGCCGATCCTCTCGATTGCACGATCGAGCTCATCCAGAAACATCCCGGCAGCCCGCCTGCTTCGGTGCGCGTACCAATCGACAGCCGCCTCGGCCTCGGCCCTTTCCAAGCGCAGCAGGGTGGATTCGCAGGGACTCGGCGCTCACGATTCCAGGCGGTCGCGAAGGCGACTCCGCGCCGCGCTCCAGGAGATCAGTTCCACGGTTCCCTCGTCAATCTGCTTCAGCCGAAGCTCGATCTCCCGCTTCCACGCTTCCGTCGCGCCTTCGTCGACTGTCGCGTCCAGGCTGTCGATCAGAGAATCGATCAGCGCGGAACGTGCTTCCGGGGGCAAGGCGAGGGCGTCGTGAAGCAGATCCGCAGCATGGCTCTCCATGGATCGATTCTATCGCCCCGGCACTTGCGGTTTTGGACAGGGGCCGAGGCAAATGATTTCTTCCGAAAAGCGCGCTTGCATCCGCCAATGACTGTTCTGAACGGATTGCGCGGTGATCCTGTTGAAAGGCGTTTGTGTGGGAACTCCGCCACATGAGCTGAGCCCGGATACTATTCGGACAGCCGGGCGATCAGCTTGCGGGAAAGATTCTCATCGAAGGGCAACTTCACAAGCGACACGCCTGCCCACGTGGGCGGCGAAGTCGTAAACCGCGGGAAAATCGTCCGGTTCCAGTTCCGGGTAGTCGTCGAGGATTTCCTGCTCGCTCATTCCCGCCGCGAGCCAGCTCAACACATCCCAAACGGTGATGCGGAGCCCGCGCACGCACGGCTGACCGGACCGTTTTCCAGGCTCAATTTTGATGCGGTCAGGCATGATCCGAGCGTATCACCGGCGCGTTTGGCGCGTAAACCTGGGGATACATTCGTTCACCGCTTCGCGCGAGGCGCGTTGAGAACGATGTTTGAGGGTGTAAATGCCTTTCGATGCTCTCAATGCACTCCGGCATATGCGCCAGATAGAGCAGTTTCGGAATTATCGTAGACGTTTCCCGATGGTTATCAGGACGCGGCGAAACGCCACGAGGCCGAGCTTCGCCCGGCCGTACAAGCTGAAAGCGTGTACCTACATTGGTTCGCTTGCGCCGGTCAAAGGCTTTCAGAGTTCGAGTGCCGCAAGGACAGCAGTTGCAATTGCACGGGGCTTCCTATAGACTATCTGCAGGACAACTATAGACGGTCTATACGAGATGCCTCCATCCGCCAACATCGCCCTCCTGCAGGGCACACTTGAGCTCCTCATCCTGAAGGTGCTCGCCCTTCAGGCGATGCACGGTCTGGGTATTTCCCGCCGCATCGCGCAGGTCACAAATGGCGCGTTTCAGGTCAAGCCTGGTTCGCTCTTTCCTGCTCTCCATCGCATGGAAGAAGCCGGCTGGCTCACCTCGGAGTGGGGCGAATCGGAAAACAACCGCCGCGCCAGGTTTTATAGCCTCACCAGACCGGGCCGTCGAAAACTGAAGGAGGAAACCGATAACTGGGGCCGCATCTCAGCCGCAATGGCCGGGGCTCTGGAAACATCGTAAAAAACTCCATGCGATGGCTCGCAACAATCTGGCGCAATCTCTTTCACCGGCGTGCCGTGGACGATCTTCTCGACGAGGAGGTTCGCTCTCACAAGCAGCTCCTGGAGGATGAAAAGATTGCTGCCGGCGCCGATCCGGAAACCGCACGGCGCGAAGTTGCAATCGAATTTGGCGCAATCGAACTGATCAAGGAACAGGTCCGTGACGTCCGCCGGGGCGCGCTGCTCGAAGGCTTCCGGACCGAACTCCGCCAGTCGATCCGTGCACTCCGCCGCAATCCGGGGATGACCATAATATGCGTTCTCATGCTTGCCCTCGGCATTGGAGCCAGCACCGCCATCTTCAGCGTCTTTGAAGCGGCGCTGCTCCGGCCCTTGCCCTTTCGGGACGCTGACCGGCTCGTCGAACTTGCGGAGACACAGCTCGATCGCGGTTTGACAGAGGTGAACTTTTCCGAAGCCGATTTCCGGGACATCCATGACCGGACAAAATCGTTCGAGAGCGTTGCCGCGTACGACAGCTTTGAAACCAACCTCACAGGCGACGGTGAACCTGAAAAGGTTTCAGCCGCGCAGGTGACAGTCGGATTTTTTCGGACACTTGGTGTGAATCCCGTCCTCGGTCGTGACTTCTCACCCGAAGAAGGCGACGCCAGGATCGCAATTCTCGGTAACAGATTCTGGAAGGCTCGCTATGGGGCCGATAGAGGCGTTCCCGGCAAAGTGCTCCGGTTGAACGGCGGCAGCTATACGGTGGTGGGCGTCCTGCCTCGCGGTGAACCCTGGATTGACGATCAGGTGTACCTGCCCTATCCGCGGCACCTGAACGCCGACCGGACGAATCGGGAATTCAATGTAGTGGGGCGTCTCGCGAAGGGCGTTACCGCTGAAGCCGCGAGCGCGGAACTGCGGGGCCTTGCCCTCTTGATGCAGGCAGCCAAGCCCAAAGAAGATGAAGGGCTCGGATTTACCATCTTTCCGTCGCGCCGCTGGGTTGCCCCCGAAGAAGCAGGTACCGTACTCCACATTCTGCTCGTGGCGGTAGGGCTTCTGGTGCTGATTGCCTGCGGAAACGTGGCGAATCTGCTGCTGGCGCGCGGCCTGGCGCGTCACCGTGAAATCGCCGTGCGAAGCGCGCTCGGCGCCGCGCGCGCGCGCCTCGTCCGTTTCGTGATGATCGAGTCGCTGCTGCTCAGCACGTTGGGCGCGGGCCTGGGGCTGGTGTTGGCGGCTGTCTGTGTCCGCGGCATCCGCACGCTGGAGTTCGCCGGCATTCCGCGCCTCGATGAAGTGAGCCTCAATCCATGGGTCCTCTGCTTTACCTTCGGAGTCACTCTGTTCACGGGCTTACTCTGTGGCCTTGCGCCCGCGATCCAGGCGCCATTGGAAGCAGTCGCCACAGCCCTCCGGGACGGCGATCGCCAGACAGGCGCGAGCCGCCGTCACGTCCGCGTCCACTCGATGCTTGTAGCCGCGGAAGTCGCTTTTGCTTTCCTTCTGCTGGTAAGCACGGGCCTGGTTCTGCGCAGCTTTCAGGGCCTGTTGAACGAACCCCGCGGCTTTCAAACCACACACCGTCTTCTGTTCTCACTGAGCTATCCCGACGATTACGCTCAGGACGGCAGAGGGAAGGAGTTCATCGATAGTTTTCTCGATAGACTCTCGGCTGACCCTGACATCGTGTCGAGCGGCGCTGTCAGCGTACGTCCGCTTCAGGGTCCGAATCCCGGCATGGGCATCGAGGCCGCCGCGCATTCGCCCGCCTCCGGATTCCCACCCGTGGCAAGTTGGCGCGTGATTACGCCGGGATACCTTCGCGCTGTTGGCCTGCCGTTGTTACGCGGGCGAAATTTCAAGCAAACCGATAAGCCGGTCTGGGAAGAGCGGGGTCAGCCCATGCCCTCACACCGGACAGTCATGCTCAGCTCCGCCGTTGCCAGGCTGCTCTTCCCGAATGAGGATCCCATCGGCAAGCACGCACTCCTGTGGAAAGGGGAAACCAATCTCGATGCCGAGGTTGTCGGCGTTGTCGCGGATTCACTGGAAAGCGGTCTTGACCAGGGACCAGCGCTCACCGTCTATCTTCCCTACGGCCGTATGGCTGTGCCGTCCGAATTCGTTATAGAAAGCCGTGGCGATCCGGCGAGCGCATTCCCCGCGGTGCGCGCCCTGATCAGTCACCTGGATCCTGGTTTGCCGATTCGGGACGTACGTTCCTTCGAGGAAGTCATCAGCCGTTCCATTTCATGGCAGAGGCTGAACTCCATTGTGCTGACGGCCTTCGGCGGATTCGCTCTGCTGCTGGCAAGTCTTGGGATCTACGGTGTTCTCTCTTACTTCGTCCGCCGCCGCACCGCGGAGATTGGACTGCGAATGGCGCTTGGCGCGAGTGAATGGGGCATCCTCAGGATCATTGTGGCGCAAGGTCTTCTGCCGACTCTTATCGGCATTATCTTTGGGGGCGTCATAGCCTGCTGGCTGTCACGTTATCTCAAGTCGCTTCTTTTCGGGGTTCGGCCGATCGACCTGTTTACGTACGCCGCAGTTTCGGCATTGTTATTGGGGACAGCCGCGCTCGCCTGTTTTGTGCACGGTCATCGCGCTATGAAAACCGACCCGGCCATCGCATTGCGGCTCGAGTAGCGCCGGGGGCAGAGAACTGCGCAACGCTCCCATTGAGTGCGCAGGACCTGAGTTGTTTCGGAATTATCGCAGACCTGACATGCAGCGAGAGGGGCGATTTTCCATGGCTATCGGGACGCGGCGAAACGCCACGAAGCCCGGCGTTGCCCGGCCGTACGGGCTGAAGGCCGTACCCACAATTGACTGGCCTGGTCCCGGTCCTGCCGGGTCATAGGGAGAACTCCTTGTTCTTTCACTTCCCCAGGCTTTGCTGAAAGCCGGGGACAAGCCCCATGCCATCGAGAGTTACCGCAAATCGCTTGAGTTGAATCCACAGAATGGCAACGTCCGGGACGTCCTGAAAAGTCTCGGCGCGGCGATTCAGTAAGCTGTCACCAAGTGTCAGCACGGTGGCTTCCGGTCGAGGGGGATCGGCCTGCTCAGTGCATTCTGGTTTCCGGCGGCCCTCCAGGCGTGTGTGCCGACCTTCGGCAATATGTGACGGTGGAAAATCCTCATTGAACGGCGGAAAAGTCTGACAGACCTGGAACCGCGCCTATCGCCGCGGAGTCTATTAATTGTTCGAACACACGATAAACCGGAATGCAACATCTTGCGAGTGCGATGCGATACCTGATCCTGACACTCACGATACTCGTCGCGATCAGCCCCGCAGCGGCGCCGCAGGCCTCTGATGTTGCGCAAATCGAGCGCCGCGGCGACTCCGCCATTCTCTCTGTCAATACCTTCCGGCCGCTCGAGGCAATTGCCACAAAGCTCGGATCGCAGTTCGGCATCGCCGTGAGCGCCGAAGACCCTGTCTTTGAATTCCGCGGCGACATGATGGACATATCGCCCGAAGTTCCGAGGCTCCGCCCAGGTACTCTTGTGCCGGCGCGGTGGGGATTTGAGGTGCGGTTCCCGCTCAGGCCGGACGGTTCGCCTCAAAATATACGTGAGCTACTGGCAGGCATTGTAACTGAGGCAAATCTCCGGTCACCTTTTGCATTCCGGCTCGATGAGGCCGGCGGCGTATTCTTCTTTGTGCCCACACAAACCCGCGATGCCCAGGGGCGGTCGATTGCGATGATACCGTTACTCGACCGGCGGGTCACGATACCGGCCGGTGTCAGGCGCATCAACGAAAGCGCGGCTCTGATGGCCGCCGAGCTTTCGCGGCAAACCGGGCTGCAAGTCAGCTGTTGCCAGTCGGCGATTGGCGGCTATCCATGGGGAATGGAGGAAGTCATGTTTGCCGCGAACGATGAGCCGGCCCGCTCCGTATTGGCGCGTCTGGGACTCAATCACCGGCACATGCGTTGCGATGACAAATTCTGTTCTATCGACGTGCGCTAGTCTCCTTCTGCTTCTGCCACTCAGCCTGCATGCGGGGTTTATTAAAGAGTGGCAGTTGAAGGAGACGGCATCGGCTCCCGTTTTGGTTACCGGGCGCATACTCGGCGTAAAAAGGAATGAGCAAGTGCCGGAGGATCAGGTGTCGTGGAAAGCCGAAACCTGGTCGATGACCGCCGACGTGGAAGTGATTCGCTCCTTCATGGCGTCCGGCAGGCCGCTCGCTTCGCATGAGATTCAAGTCCACTTCCTTGCCTACGGACCGAGTGTAACGATGTTCATCAACGGTTATCCGCCGCCGCTGCCCGACATCAAATCCGGCGATGTTCGCATCCTGCCCCTGCGGGAGAACGGCAACCCCGCGTCAGCGCCGTGGCAACTCATGGCAGATTCCGGCGTGGACCTTACGATCCCCGTGCGGGCCGATCCTGAGGGCGAACCAGGGGCGTCACCTCCATCCGCGCGCTCGTTTTTGATTCAGGAATTCGCCGGTACGCTCAGCCGCGGCACGCCGGGCGAAATAGCTGCACTGAGCGGTTATCTTTCACGAGAGCAGGAAGACCTGTCCGGGGAACTGATACCGTTACTGGAAGTAATCGGTGACAACCGGCAACGGTGGGCTGAGATCGCCACGAGTCTTCACGCCGCGCGCGGGATTCCGCGACCCACCGTGGCTGAGCTTTTCGCCGCAAAACCCGAAACACCGCTGAAGGCGGGCCCTTTCCAGGGAAATCTGCCTCTACTACTGGCCGCACTGCGAAAACTGCAAGCATCTTCCGAAACGGATGAACTGCTGATCAGAACGTGGATTGCCAACGCTCCATTGAATGCGTGGGGATCGGCCAACTCGCTCGTCGAATATGCCGGTAATCCGGTAGCCACTGAAACGTTGCGGCAGGCTCTGAGGAATGACCTGCGCGGCTCGTCCTATATCGCTTTGGTGCTTGCCAATTACGGCAACAAAGCGATCCTGCCCGATGCTGTGGCGCGGGCATTCCGGGTTACCGACGATCCCATGGGAGTGGGGTCTGACTACAACGAAGTTCAGGGCGCGGCGGCGCTGCTGCGGGACCATGGAAGCGATCAGGACCTGGCGCGGCTCGCGGCGATTGTGCGGAAGTATCAGACGCTCGACGCGAAGTATTACGGTGTGCTCTGGCAGTATGCCACCGAATCGGACAACCCGCGCGAGGTTGGCGTACTCGCGGTCGTTCTTGCCGACCGCCGTATCTCGTCCGGCAGCATGCGCTATTGCGACTATGCGCTGGGAGAATTCGACAGGCTGAGGAAGGAGCAGTTCGATATTGCTGCTGCGAGCATTCCGGAGCGAGACGCGGCCATTTCCCGCGCCATGGCATGGATCAAAGCGCGCTGATCTCTAAATCCGGCAGGGAACGGTGAAGGACGTTACCGCTCGCAGCCACGGAGCGCGAGGCACGCTTGTGGTGGCACCTTTCGGGCGTTGCACACGGATGAGAAATTTGCGCCGAACCGGATTACAAGCTGGGGACGTGAGCGTAACTAATCGTTTCCGGGCGTTCCGGAAGCAGCTTGAAGTGGACCGGATCACGACGGCTGTTCGGGCGCCTGATGCCCGCCAGAGCCGCGAGCTTGTCCACGGTGACGCGTTTGCCATTCAGGCGCGCCCCATGCGGCATCGCAATAGCTGCGTCAAAAGCAAGTCCGAGCGCGTGGTCGGAATCCGGGACCGGCTGCTGCCTGATGAGCAGTTGATGTCGCGCGAATTCCGCGCCCACTTCCTCGCGCAGCGCGCGGCATCCGCTGGACCGGTTGTTGCGAAGCTCCTTCACCCACTTGACCCAGACCTCGTGCAGATGGGCCTGATAGGCCGGAGGACGGTAGGCGGATTTCAGCGCGAACGTCCCGCCCAGTGAGGTGACCATCTCTTCGAAAGTGTCCAGCGCCTGGGCCGCGCCCGGCGTGAGATCGTCGACGTCAGCTGGCGCGGTGTCGGCGTTCTGCTCAAATTTCAGGGCTTCGGCATCCTCGATCCCGGATAGCGGCGCTACCTTGCACCCCGCCAACATTCGGGAGCGGCGGAGGGATTTCAGTTCCTCGTCTGAAATCACCGGCGACGTGGCGGGCACAGGAAGAACCGGTAGTGCTTCCTCTTCGACCGTTGCAGGCGCAGTAACGGAAGGCAGGGAATCGGCTGCGCACAGGCACGTGCATACGATGGAGAGGAGAAAGAGTTGGCTGACGGTCCGATGCAAAACGATTCAAGCCTCCTGGTGATTTTTCGACCCTTAGGTATTTATGCCCGACCCAACACTATAACAGGCGTTGGGGCGCAGTGGCGGGGGAATCATCGGCTTTGTAAATGAGGATTGAGCGCGAGCGGTATTTTTGCGTGGGTTCAGGACGCGGCGAAGCGCCACGAGGCCGAGCGTCGCCCGGCCGTACAAGCTGAAGCGCGTACCCACTATTGGCTGGCTTGTTGCCGACCAACCCGAACTATACACCACACTCAGGTGGTTATCGAAACCCTGTAGATTCGGCCTTCCGTACTTGCAAACACGTGGGGGAGTGGTATAGTGGAATTTCATGAACCGCGCACGGTATAGCGTTTTTAGCTATCGATTCTGGAGCCCGACCTTTGGGTTTGCTCCAGAGTTTGCCCCATAAGAGTGGCGTTGGTTCAGTGAAAGTACTTGCCCGACCAACCCACTCGAAAGAGTGGGCTTTTTATTTTGCAGAGGATGGTTTTCAAAAAGACAAATGATTATTTCAATGCGACTACACGCCACCAAACAGGAGATCGACCACGTTCGCGAGAGGATCTGCGAGCTTGGCTTCCGGGTCCACTCGATTGAAGGCGACGAGAGGGTCGTAATCGGCGTTGTCGGCGTCGGCGGCGATGTGGAAGCTTGCCTGGAATCGCTCGAAGCGACGCCGGGAGTGGAACGCGCGGTGCGCATCAGCGCTCCTTACAAGTTCGTCAGCAAGGAATTCCGCAAAGAGAAGACGATTATTCGCGCGGGAAAAGCCGAGATCGGCGGCGACCAGTTCATCACCATGGCGGGGCCGTGCTCGGTGGAAAGCGAAAAGCAGATCATGGAAACGGCGGAAGCCGTAGCGGCCGCGGGCGCGACGATTCTGCGCGGCGGCGCTTTCAAACCGCGCACTTCGCCCTACGATTTTCAGGGCATGGAAGGCGATGGTCTGAAACTGCTGGCCAAGGCGCGCAAGGCGACCGGGCTGGCGATCATTACCGAAGTCATGTCGGACAGCGACGTGGGCCTGGTGGCCGAATATGCCGACATTATGCAGATCGGCGCGCGCAACATGCAGAACTTCGCGCTGCTGAAGGCGCTGGGACACTGCGGACGGCCTGTGATGCTGAAGCGCGGGCTGAGCGCGACCATCAAGGAATTGCTGATGTCGGCCGAGTACGTGGTGGCGCACGGTAATTCGCAGGTCATGCTCTGCGAGCGCGGCATTCGCACGTTCGAAACAGCGACGCGGAACACGTGCGATATCGCGGCGGTGCCGGTGCTGAATGAGATGACGCATCTGCCGGTGATTATCGACCCGAGCCACGCGACCGGGAAGCGCAGTCTGGTGCCGGCGCTGGCGAAGGCGGCGGTGGCGGTGGGCGCGGACGGGATGATTGTGGAAGTGCATCCCTGCCCCGAGAAGGCTGTCAGCGATGGGGCGCAGTCGCTCACGATTGAGGGTTTCCGCAAGATGATGCACGATCTGGATGGGTACATCCGGCTGTGGAAGCTGGAGCGGGAAGCGAACATGGCCGTCGCTGTGTAAAAAAAGGCAATTAGCCACAGATGAACACAGATGAACACGGATAAGAGAAATGCTAAAGGCCGATAGAGTCGGGTGATGATGCCGATTTCGCGACGACATCTCACGCTGGGCATTGTTGTCACGGCTGTATTACTGGCGGGGGTGGCCGGGTGGCTCAAGTGGAGCAGCGCGCGGCAATTCGGCGACACGCGCGCGTTGCTGTCGCGATTTCCAAAAGAAGAGGCGATTGTGCTGAGCGTCGATTTTGCATCGGTGCGGGGCGCGGGGCTTTTGTCGGATTCGACGATTCCTCTGGAGCCCGAGTACAAGCAGTTTCTCGACGGCACAGGCTTCAATTACCGGAAGGATCTGGATTCGGTGATGGCGTCGTTTTCGAAGAGCGGGAATTTTTTTATTGCGCGCGGGCGTTTTGACTGGAAGAAGCTGCGGGACTATGCGGCGCAACAGGGCGGGTCGTGCTATCAGGATTTGTGTCGTATGCAGGGGAGCACGCCGGAGCGCCGCATTTCATTTCTGCCGCTGCGCGACGATACGATGGCGCTGGCGGTGAGCACGGACGATCTGGCGGCGAATCGGCTCACGAAGCAGGGGGATGCGATTACGGCGCAGTTGCCTTCCGCGCCGGTTTGGGTTTCTGTGCCGGGCAGCGCGCTGCATAGTTCGGCTGCGTTTCCTCCCGGCCTCGGCCTGATGCTTTCCGCGCTGACGACCGCTGATCGATTGGTGGTGACGGTTACGCCTTCCGGCAGCGGACTCGCGGCGAAAATGGAAGCCACCTGCCGCACTAAGGACGATGCTCGCGTGCTGGCCAGCCAACTGCGAACGGTGACGGCAAAACTGAAGGAAGCGACGCAGGAGAATAAGCAGGCTCAGGCGGATGAGTTGGTGCAGGTGCTGATCGGCGGAACGTTTGACGATAACGGCGCGCACGTGAACGGGAGCTGGCCGTTTAGTAAGGCGTTGATTGCGAGTTTGACGAGCGGGATTTAGAGTTCGCGGACAGTTTTAGTTTGGGCCGCGATTTAGCATCCGATTCACGTGTTCGGGATCACGGGCGATTAGAGTCAAATAGGCGCGCGCCGGCTGGTCGGGCTCGGAATGTGATATCGAAGTGCGAACTCTTCCTGGGTAAGATTCAGGGAGCGGCGGATGATCTTCGCTTGTGGCGTGCGTTTCATCCGCTTAAAATCGGCATCCGTCAGGGGCCTGGCGTCAGGGTCTGCATGCGCTGCCCGCTCAATCGCTTCGGGAGTGTCAGGAATTCTGGCGGAAGTATTCGATTTGTTCATTTTGCGTTAGCCTGCGAGCCGAATACGTTCGATTCATCGAACTACTGCATGCCAACGGCGGCTCGCCACGAAGCCGGGCTTCGCTCGACAGCGGGCAGGCGGAACCGCCTGCCCCACATTGGAAAGCCAAACTCCAGAGCCGAGCTGCTTCGCCGGAAGTACGCTGCGCAATACTACGTGTGGTGTAATAGTGGCTCGTGGATTTCGTCATTGAAACGGATAAGCTGACCGGCGGCTACGGGGTGCTTTTGGTGCTGCGCGAGGTCTCGCTGCGGATGCCGCGCGGGAGCATCTTCGGGCTGCTTGGTCCGAATGGAGCAGGTAAGACCACGCTGATTCGGATGATCCTCGGGTTGCTTCGCCCCGTGAGTGGAGAGATTCGGTTGTTCGGCGAATCGCTCGATGGCGCGTTGCCGGGAATTCTGGGGCGCGTCGGGTCGCTGATCGAACAGCCGTCGCTGTATGACCATCTGACGGGCGCGGAGAATCTCGAAATCGTCCGCACGCTCAGAGGTCTGAAGCAGGCCGACATCGACCGCGCGGTCAAACTGCTCGATATCGGGAAGTATGTTCAGAGACGCGTGAAGGAGTATTCGCGAGGCATGCGGCAGCGGGTCGGCGTTGCGGCGGCGATTCTCGGGAACCCGGAGTTGCTGCTTCTCGATGAACCGATGAATGGCCTCGATGCGGACGGTCTGGTGGGCTTCCGGGCGATGCTGCAGACGCTGAATCGGGAGTATGGGGTGTCGATTCTCATCTCCAGCCACCAGTTTCAGGAAGTCGACCGGATCGCGACTCATATCGGAATCATGAGTAGTGCCGGCGATTTGTTGTTTCAGGGTAAGCGCGAGGAGCTATCTACTCTTGTGCCGCAGGAACTTGTGATCAGAGTGGATCGGCAAGTGGATGCTTTGAAGATTTTGGCGGGCGGAAGTTTCGCGGCGGAGATTCGCGAAGATCAACTCGTCATTCGGGGCGCGACTACAGAGATGGCGCGCACGGTGAACCAGTTGCTGGTTGCGAATGGCGTGGGCGTTCACCATCTGGCGATTGAATTGACAACGCTCGAGGCGCTGTTTGTGAAGGTCACGAATACGAAGAAAGCGTGGGACACCCAGTGATGCGAATTGCCATGGCGCTGGTACGAGCGGAAGCCATAAAACTGCGGCGTACTTCCATTCCGACGATGGCCGTGATCGCGGCGATACTGGCGAGCGTAACGGAACTCGTCAATCTTCTCGATTCCGGCGGAGGGCCTCCCGATTTGCGGCCGCCCGCCGTGATTTGGCAAAACCTGCTACAGGGTCATTGGGCGTTGTGGCTGGTATTTTTCGTGCCCATGCTGATCGCTCTGGAAGCTGCTTCGCTGGCAAACCTGGAACACAGCGGCAACCAGTGGAAACAGCTCTTTACATGTCCACTTCCACGCTGGACGATTTATGCAACGAAGATGCTGTTCTGCGGCGCGCTGGTCAGCGCGGGTTTCGTGGTGTCTGCTCTCGGATTTATCGTCGATGGCCTTATCTTCAGCGGTCTTCACGGGTTGCATCTTGCGTCGGCGATTCCGTGGTTTGCGATTGCGGCGCTTACCGGCAAGGCCGCTCTCGCCTGCTGGCTGCCTGTCGTGATTCAGTCATGGCTGAGTGCGCGTTTTTCCGGCTTCGGAATTCCGATCGGCATCGCGTTCGCGGCGCTGCTGTTTGGATTCATGATGATCGGAGAACGTCTGAACGCCATCGTGTCATGGTACCCGTGGATGTTACCCTTCGGCACACAGGGCCGGGCGAATCATCCGGACAATACGGTGCTTCCGGTTGTGTTCGGATGCGTGGGCGGGATCGTGGCGGGAATATTTGCGTGCCGGGACCTCGCCCGCAGGCGCGATCAGGGCTAAAAACGGTAGTACCGGACCCCTATTGCTTGACGTCTCATGTGATACGGGCTACGATACTACGTATAGCGTAATAAGTCATGAACTGGAAATATCTTATACTTGCCTGCTGCGCGGTCGGCATGCTTCACGCCCAATCGCCAGCCGCACCCACGGCGTTCGAAGTGGCAACCATCAAGCCCAGTGCAGATTGCGGACCAGGTGCGCGGCGTGGGGGTCCGATGGGTCCCGGACGTCTCAGCATGGGATGCACTACGCTGCAGATTCTCATTCAGACTTCCGACACGTTCCAAAACAACCATCCGAGGCGGCTTCAAATCGTCGGCGCTCCCAAGTGGATCGAAACCGATCAGTACGATATAGACGCCAAGGCGGAAGGCGCTGCGAGCGTCGGACAGATGGCGGGTCCGATGTTGCGGACCCTTCTTGAAGACCGGTTCAAACTGAAGATGCATGTGGAGACCAGGCAGCTTCCCGTTTACTTCCTGACCGTAGCCAAGAGCGGATCGAAGCTACAGCCGGTGCAGCCTGGAAGTTGTGTTCCGATCGACCTAAGCCACATGACAGCGACTCCGCCGGCCCCCGGCCAAACCCCACCCTGTGGCCGCCAGATGATCAACAGGAACGGAACGGATATGGCTATGGATGTTTCCGGTTTGAGTGTAGCCGACTTTTCTGCGCAGGCGCTCGCGGGGAGGCTGGATCGCCCCGTGATCGACAAAACCGGGCTAACGGCGCTATTTGACTTCCATCTGCAATTCGCGCCCGACAACGGCGCTGCGGCCGATTCGGCGGCACCGTCGATCTTTACCGCCGTGCAGGAACAACTTGGATTGAAGCTTTCACCGGATACGGGTCCCGTCGAAGTCCTCGTCGTGGATCATATTGAGAAACCCTCGGAAAATTGAAACGGAAGATAACGACTATGTCAGACCCCACACTTCTCGTACTCGCGAGCCTTGCTGAAGGCGACAAGCACGGCTACGCCATGATGCTCGACATTGAGACCTTCGCCGGACTGAAGCTCGGCCCAGGCACGCTTTACGGCGCGATCACGCGGCTGGAGCAGCAGGGCTGGATCCGGCCGGTGAATTCGACCGACCGGCGGCGGCCCTACACGATCACGCCCGCGGGTCGCGGCCACTTGCAGGCGCAGCTCGCCGGGTTGCAGCAGGTGGTGAAGACCGGACTCTCCAGGTTAAAACACGCATGAACCGGCTTGCGAACTGGATGATGCGGCTGTACCCAGCGCATTGGCGTGCGCGGTATGGAGATGAGCTGAGTGCGCTGATGGCGGATAGCGGAGCCGATGCGCGGGTGGTTGCAGATTTGATCAAAGGAGGGATTCGTATGCAGTTTTCGACATGGTCGTTTCCGAAACTGGCGGTGGTGCTGGGCACGGTGGGGATGCTTGCGGCACTGGGGTCTTCGTATTTACTGAAGCCGGAGTATGTGTCGAAGGCGACGCTGCGGATTACCCCCGTTGCAGCACAACCGCCTTCTCTGAATGAAATGATTCGGCAGCTTGTCACCGGCATTCTGAGCCGGGCGTCTCTCTCGAAAATCATCAACGATCCACGCCTGAATTTATACAGCGAGGAACGCAAAACCAAACCGTTTGAAGACGTCATCGAAGAGATGAAGGGAAATATCCAGGTCCTTTTCGTAGCGCTGCCAGGAAAAGCGGGAGCTCGGGCATCCGCGTTCGATGTCGAGTTCACTTATCCGGACGGAACGAAAGCGCGGCAGACAGTGCAGGCGCTGGTAAACGCGTTTATGGTCCAAAACCTGTCTTCACGCCAGCCAGAGGTGCTCGACGTTCTGGATGCGGCGTCTCAGCCCGTCCAACCACGCTTCCCCGATCGCGGGAGCATCACGATGATGGGTTTGATTCTCGGGCTCATCTGCGCGGCGCTCATTTCGATGATTCAACGCGCACGAAACCGGACGTCAATATCCCTTTTGGCCTCGAACGCATAAACCAGGCACTCCCTATGAACCAACTTGCAAGCTGGATGATGCGTCTCTACCCGACACGCTGGCGTGCGCGATACGGCGATGAACTGAATGCGCTGATCGAAGACACCGGGGCCGACGCACGTATTGTGACCGATTTATTCAGAGGAGGCATGCGGATGCAACTGAAGACCTGGCCGTTTCCGAAACTGGCGTTCGCGCTGGGGCTTCTGGGGTTGCTGCTGGGCGCCGGTTTCGCGCGCCTGCTGCCCTCGGAATATGTCTCGAAAGCGACGATGCAGATCACGCCCGCGACGATCGACGACAGCATGATCCAGTCACCTGTTACGAACTCGCTGAACGAGCGCATACAGCGGATGGAGACGCAGGTTCTCAGCCGAAATTCGCTGGTGGGCATCGTCAAAGATCCGCGGGTGGAATTGTATAGCCCTCGCGTCAATCAGCTCGGCGAGAAGCCGCTCGATGACGTTCTGGAGGAGATGAAGCGCGATATCAACATTCAGTTCGTGGCATTGCCCGGCGCACTAGGCAGGCGCGCCTCGGCGTTCGACATTTCGTTTCGCTATTTCGATCCTTTCAAAGCGCAACAGATGGTGCGGGAGCTCATATTGGCGTTCGAAGCCGAGTCGCAAAAGGAATCGGCCGCGTCTTCCGATGGGTCGAATAAGGGCTTACTGGAGGAACTGGATCCGCCCAATTTACCCGCAGCGCCATTCTCTCCGAGCAGGACGACGGCGATGTGGGCCGGCTTTATCGTCGGCATCCTGATTGCGTCAGTCTGGCGGATCGTTCAACGCACAGGTTTTATTGTCAGACAATTTGCACCGGTAGCCGTGGCGTTCGGCATTGTCGGTCTTGCCACGGTGATCGTGGCCAACAGCCTTGATCTGGTGCCCTATCAATATCGATCGAAGGCAACGTTGGGCCTGCCCCACGGCGCCGGCGCGGATCAGATCCCGGCGCTGCAGGCTGAAGTCTTCAGCCGCACATCGCTAGCCAGCGTCATCAACAGCCCGCACCTGCGGCTTTACCAAAATGAGTTGCGAGCGACGCCGCTCGAAGGGGTGATTCAGACGATGAAGCAACATCTGGTCGTGAACCCGATTTATTTCCGCGATCGAATTTTCTTCGACGTAGTGTTCGATTATCCGGACCGCTATAAAGCCCAGGAAGCCGTCTCGATGCTCGCGAGCAGATTCTTTGAGGCGGACCAGCGGCTGTTCCCTACCGGTTCCGCGGCATCGCCCCCCGCGCCTCTCGTATTGGAAATTCTGGATCCGGCTAGCCTGCCGATCCAACCCACGAGCCCGAAGCGTTACATGATCGCGTGGACTGGTTGTCTTATCGGCTTTGCGCTCGCCGGAGCGATCGCGCTGATTCGCCGCCGCTGGAAGCCGGAAGCCGATTTTCCGGTGGACGCGCTGCCGGAATAAACTTATGAATCGCCTCGCCAACTGGATGATGCGGCTGTACCCTGCGCGGTGGCGCAGGCGCTATGGCGACGAACTGGACGCGCTGCTGGCCGATACCGGCGCTGACGTCCGCGTGGTCGCCGATTTGCTCAAAGGAGGAGTTCGAATGCAATTTTCGACATGGTCGTTCGCAAAGCTGGCGGTGGTGCTCGGGTTTGGCGGCTTGCTGCTGGGCGCGGCGTGCTCGTTCCTGACGGCGCCGATGTATGTGTCGAGGGCGACGGTGCGGATGGAGCCCCTCGCGGAAGTGCTTCCGCAGATAGAGCCGCTCGCTCTGAGCCGGACGTCGCTGTCGGGGATCGTCAACTATCCGGGCTCGCGTCTCTACGCCCACGATCTCAAAGTGATGCCGCTTATAGATGTGCTCGATCGCATGCGGGCAGACATCCGGGTTGAACCGATCACATCGTCTGGTGCGAATCTCGCAATTTCGTTTCAGTATCGCGATCCCGTCCAGGCTCAGCAAACCGTTACCCGGCTCATTAACAGGTTTGAAGAAGAATCCGAAAAACGGGCGAGCGGCCTGCCGCAGGTTATCGGCAAAAACGCGCTGGAAGTGATCGATCCGCCAAATCTGCCAGTCCAGTCGATTATGAGGATCCCGTTGCAATGGTTCCTCGTGCTGACAGGCTCCGGGATCGGGCTATGGATCGCACTCGCGCGGCGAAAGGCCCACAAGAGCGGCTTTGTGGCGGGGCATTTTCGGGTGGCTGCCGTTCTATTCACTCTTACCGGTTTCATGGCCGGCCTTGCCGTAATCGCAGCAGACATCGAGATTTCATGGCGGGACGACCCGCGCGGTGAAGAACCGCACAACTTATTGGGCGAGCAATATCCATCGTCAGCCCTGATCCGCGTTCCAGGCGCTACCCCGGAGCAGATGACTGAACTACAACGCGACGTTCTCAGCCGCACGTCTCTCTCGGCCGTGATCCAGGATCCGCGCGTGGCAATCTATCGGGATCAGTTGAAAAGTGAGCCGCTCGATGACGTCATTCAGACCATGCGCCGGCACCTGACGGTTCAGCCGTCCGATGCCAACCCACAGGATCTTCGCATATCGTTTCAGTATCGGGAACGATTCAGAACTGAGCGAACCGTATGGTTCGTCATGGATCAACTCGACGAAGCGGCTCGACGCATGCGTGGAGGCCAGGCCAGCGAACCCGCGACGCCGCCACAGTTGGCGAACATCACAGTTATCGATAAGCCATCGCTGCCAATTCTCCCAGTCAGTCCCGATCGCTACAGAATGGCGGGAACCGGCGGACTTGCCGGGCTGCTGGCTGCCGCCATCATCGCGCTGATTCGCCGCCGGTGGAAGCCGGAGCCCGAACTCCCGCTCGATCCCGTAAGCGAATAGCCTCGTATGAAGCGACCCGCCCGATGGACGATGCGGCTGTATCCTACGCAATGGCGCAAGCGCTACGGCGACGAACTGGATGCGCTGCTTTCCGACACCGGTGCCGACGCGCGCGTGGTCGCGGATTTGTTCAAGGGAGGGGTTCGGATGCAGTTCTCGACGTGGTCGTTTGCGAAACTGGCCACGGTGCTGGTGATTGTCGGCGTGCTTCTGGGCGCTGTCGGCTCTTTCCTGATAACGCCTGTCTATGTGTCGAAAGCGACGCTGCTGCTGACGCCTGCCGCGAACATGGATTCGAACTCCGTCCTCAGTGGAGTTTCACTTTATCAACTGATCGTCGACCCGAATCTGCAGTTATACAAAACCGAACTCATCACCACGCCGCTTGAGGACGTGATCGAGCGGATGAGAGAGAACATCACAATCACGCCAGTTGCATCGGCCTTCACCGTCAGCTTTGGTTACGCGAATCCGCTGACGGCGCAGCGGACTGTCGCGGCGCTGGCAAAAGCACTCAGAGACAGATCCGACCAAATTCAGCGCACTTTTCCAAAGTACGCAGGCAAACGGTACCTCGAAGTAGTCGATGCCCCAAGGCTGCCGATTCATCCGTTGTTTTTCAGTCAGCCCATGCTCATGGTGATCGGAACTTTTCTCGGGTTACTCATCGCTTCGGCCTGGCGCATGGCCCGAAGAAAGCCGTTCGCTTCGAGACGCTTTGCCTTCGCCCTCGTAACGCTCGGCCTGATCGGCGCCATCGCCGGATATGCAGTCTGCCAGGACGACCGCAGCGAGATTCCACTGAGGCTCCTGGGTGAGCAGTACCGCTCGACAGCGCTCCTATCGGTTCATAACGCCACTCCGGAGCAAATTCAGATGCTGATGCGCGACGTGCTCACGGACCCGCAACTGGCATTCGTGATCACTGACCCGCGTTTGCGGCTCTATTTCCAACAGATGAAGGCGATGCCGCTCGGCGACGTCGTCAACACGATGCGAAAGCATCTGACCTTCTCGCGCGTCGGCGAGCACGGCATCGAAATCGCTTTTGATTATGAGGACAGGTACAAAGCCGAGATGACTGTCCGGACGATCATGGCGCGGTTCGACGAGGCAACTTACCGGCTTTTCGGAGGCTTGCCCGACGCGCCCGTGACGTCCCCTTCCCCGGCGAAGCTCACAATTCTGCACGAACCCACGCTGCCTGTCCTTCCGGTCAGCCCGGATCGCTACCGGATGGCCGGAACGGGCGGACTTGCCGGTCTGCTGGCCGCCTCCATCATCGCGCTCATCCGACGCCGCTGGGTACCGGAAAGCGAGATTCCCATGGACGCGGTCAACGGATGAGACTCTTCGCGATCGCATTCGTCATGACCGTCGGATTGGCACGGCCTCAAGCTCCGGCCGCCGACAGGCCCACATTTGAGGTTGTCTCGATCAAGCCAAACAAGATCGATCCGGAAAACCCGCGAAGCCATCTTGCCTGTTCTCCCGCCGGACGTCTGGACGCCACGAATGTTCCGGTGCAATACCTGATCGAGTGGGCCTACGACATACGGGAAAGTTTTCCTGCGCCGGACTGGGCAAGAGCGGGCGGCGACAAGTTCAACGTCGAAGCGAAAGCTGCAGGCCCGACTACTGGCACCGATTGCAAATTAATGGGGCAGCGCATGCTGGAAGATCGTTTCCAGCTCAGGCTTCACAAAGAGATGAAGGAAACGAATGTTTACTTACTCACCGTGGCCAAAAGCGGAACGAAGCTTCGAGAGGTCAATCCGGACGTTCCTCCGGCAGCGACGGACGGAGTCTGGATATTCGGCCAGAAGCTAAGAGTCAAAGGCTGGGAGCTATGGATGCTCGCGGAACAACTGGCCGACATTCAGGACGTCGGCCGTCCCGTGGTGGATAGAACCGGGTTGAAGGGTCTGTACCAGTTTCACCTCGACTTTGTGGCGGGCGGGAGTCCCGATATTTTCACGGCTGTTCAGGAGCAACTTGGTTTGAAACTGGAACCCGGAAAGGCGCCTGTTGAATTCGTGGTGATCGACCGTGTGGAGAAGCCTTCTGAGAATTGAGCTCGTAATCCTCGAGCTTCGCTCGATCAAAGGGCAGGCGGTTCCGCCTGCCCCACATGTGCTGGTCGATGGCCTGACATATAACCTGCAGGGCGGCCAAACGCGAAAGAGCCCCGACGCAATCGCCGGGGCTCTTTGCTTTAGCTGATTCTACGCTTAGAACTGGTTCCAGAGATACTGGTTGTAAACCTCGTGATGGAACTGGATCTCCGGCACCTTCACGATCGTCCCCAGCAACCGCGAACACCGGTCCGCCGAACCCTGCTTCAGATCCAGATACCGCGACTTCACTTCTTCGCTGAACAGTTCCGTCGTCCACGACGACTTGCGGAAATTCGTCATCGCGTCGTAGATGTTATCCGGCAGATACCGCTTCGCGCTGCGCAGATTTTTGATCTCGGAAAGGGGACCGTCGAGGCCCGTCTTGAACACCGAGTACAGCACCATATACGGATTCGCATCGGGACCCACCGAACGCACCTCAACGCGCGCGCTCTTCTCGTTCCCGATCGGCACGCGAACCATGGAACCGCGATCCACCGCCGAAGCGATGATCTGATTCGGCGCTTCAAAATGTGGATCGAGACGGCGATACGCATTCACGCTCGCATTCAGCGCCAGGCAAATATCGTTGCCCGAAGTGAGAATCCGGTCAATGAAGCCCCAGCCAAACGCGCTGAGCTTCTCTTCGCCGTTGGCATCCCACATCTGGTTCTTGCCGCCCTTTGAAACCGACACGTTGGTGTGCATGCCGCTTCCGTTGACGCCCACCACCGGCTTCGGCAGGAAGCTCGCTGTCAGGCCCATGTTCCGCGCCACCTGGCGGCAGAGGAACTTATAGAGCTGGATCTGATCCGCCGCGGTCACCACATCGCTGTACGAATAGTTAATTTCGAATTGCGAAGGCGCAACTTCCGGATGATCCTTTTCGTTCTGGAAACCCATCGCGCGCTGCACTTCGGCCGCGCGATCGATGAACACGCGCAGCGGATCGCCCGGCAGCGAGTGGTAATAGCCGCCCGTGTTGACGTATTCGAACTTGCCGGTTTCGTGATAGTGGCGCTCGGCTTCGATGTCTTTGAACAGGAAGCCTTCGATTTCGTTCGCCGCATTCAGCGTGTAGTCGTTCTTGGCATGCTGATCGTGCGCGTACTTCTTCAGCACGCCGCGGATGTCGCCGACATACGGTCCGCCCTGCTTGTCGATGACTTCGCCAAACACCATGACCTTGCCCTCGCCGAAGTAATCGGCCGGGGTCCAGTAAAATGCGTGCCAGTCCATGTTGAGACGGAGATCGCTCTCCTTCTGCGCGGTAAAGCCGCGGATGGACGAACCGTCGAAGGTCAGATTGTCGTAACTGCCGATCAGGAATTTCTTGTCGTAATCGAGCATGTGCAGGCGGCCTTCGAGGTCGCTGAACATGACGGTGACGGCTTTGATGCGCTTCTCGTCGGTGAGGTATTTGAGCCGTTCCTCCTGGACTTTTTCCAGGGAAACCCGCTTTGTTCTCTGCTCTTTGGCTTTGAGATTGAGATCTTCCAGTTCTCCGTAGCTCAGGCTGAGAAAATCCGTTAAGTTTGACATGGGACTCCGTGCTCGGTTTGGGATTAAAACGTCAAAACAGCGACCCGCACACGGGTCTGTGAACCCGTGCGCGGAAGGCCGCGTTGGCCGGTAAAATTCCGATTATCGACGATTCAGGCGCGGATGTGCAATCGTTTTTTTCGATGGAGCCTATTGGCGGCGCTTATTTGCCCATCAGACGGCGGCAGCAGCGGCCTTCGGGACGCTGTTGATCGTCTTCAGGATGCGCGAGACGATCTGGTACGGGTCGCCCTGCGAATTCGGGCGGCGATCTTCCAGATAGCCCTTGTAGCCGTTCTTAATGAAGTTCACGGGCATCCGGATCGACGCGCCGCGGTCGGAGAGACCGTAGCTGAACTTGTCGATGGCCTGCGTTTCATGAAGACCGGTCAGGCGCAGATGGTTGTCCGGACCATACACCGCGATGTGGTCGCTCACGTTCTCGCCGAACGCCGTCATCAGGGCTTCAAAGTATTCTTTGCCACCGACTTCGCGGATATATTTCGTCGAGAAGTTAGTGTGCATACCGGATCCGTTCCAGTCGCCCTTGATGGGCTTGCAATGCAGCTGCACGTCGACTTCATACTTCTCGCAAAGCCGCATCATCAGGTAGCGCGCCACCCAGGTATCGTCGGCAGCCTTCGCGGAGCCCTTGGCGAAGATCTGGAATTCCCACTGTCCCTTGGCAACTTCCGCGTTGATCCCTTCGTGATTGATCCCGGCCGCCAGACAGAGTTCCAGGTGTTCTTCCACGATCTGGCGCGCTACATTGCCCATGTATTTGTAGCCGACGCCGCAGTAATACGGGCCCTGAGCCGTGCTCGGGTTGCCGTCTTTCGGGAAGCCGAGCGGACGCCCGTCTTTATAGAGGAAGTACTCCTGCTCCAGACCAACCCAAAAGTCCGGGTCGTCCACAATCGTGGCCCGTTCGTTGGTGGAGTGCGGGGTGCCGTCCGGGTGCATGACTTCGCTGAGAACAATGTAAGCGTCCTTGCGGCTTGCATCGGGATAGAGCGCGACGGGTTTCAGAATGCAGTCTGAGCTCTTTCCCTCAGCCTGCATTGTGGAGCTGCCGTCGAAACCCCAATCGGGTATATCGGCAAGCGTAGGCGCCTTCTCAAACGACTTCAGCGAGGTCTTGCCTCTCAGTTCGGGAACGGGACGATTGCCATCGAGCCAGATGTATTCGAGTTTGTATTTGGTCATGGATTTGTGGGGGAGAAATGTCTCCCGGCAGAAATCCGATTATGGCTGATTCCCGTGGCTCGGGAAAATCGTTTTTTTTGATGACCGCTATCGCAAAGATTGATGGAAATCAACCGTAACCGATCAGTTTCGGTCGCACATCCCCGGGTTTCCGCACATTCCGGCGGGACATTGGCCCGTGTCGGCGGCTTGTGAGCCAGAGCCCGCGCGAGCCGCAAACGTGGAAAACTCCTGTTTGAGCTCCTGTTTTCCACAAGACGGGCAGGCGGCGGTGTCGCCACTGCGCATGAGCTTCTCAAACTTATTGCCGCAGGACTCGCAGAGATATTCGTAGATCGGCATGCTTCTTCTATTATCTACGCGGCACCCCTGACGGCGGTGACCGCCCGCCGTCATCCGAACAGCTGGGGGCACCGGGAAAAGAAGCGGACTCACCTATGGATGGGGTTCGCTTCCTGCGATCTGTGCGCTCAATTCGGGAACGCAGGCGAAACCGCCTGCGCCACACGGAAGATTTGTAGTTTAGTGGCCGTTGTAATCGCGGTCACGGCCGCGATCGGAAGCATGGTCGTGCTCAATCGGCTCATGACCCGGGCCCGACCAATATCCAACGAAATACTGTTGCCCATCATGATGCGGCCCGACCCAGACCGCGCCTTCATAAGGAGGACGGGTCCAGTAGCCGGCGTGCCACTTGTAGTGGCCGCTGACGGGGTACCAATAGCCGTCTACAAACGTATAGCCGGGGCCGGGACTCGCGTGCCGGACCTCAACCCTGATCGGAGGCGGCGCCCCGATGTGGATCCCGATATTGATCGCGCCAAACAGCGACATGCCGGCCAACAGCACCAACCCAAGCAGTTTCTTTTTCATTTTAGTTCTATCTCCCGTCATGTCTGTTGACATGACGGCAAATACCAAAGCACGGCAATGGCCAACCGCCCTTCCGTCCTTGTGGGGCAGGCGGTTCCGCCTGCCCGGGGGGTGGACACGCGGCGATAGCCGCGTTTTCCCGGGCCCCGTGTAGCCGCCACCCGGCAACCGGAATTACCGTGAGGATATTATTGAAGCCATGAGTCTCCGCCCAGGTATACGGTTTCTGAGCAGTCTCCTGTTCTCGTCCGCCGCATTTCTGCTGCTCCCGCTCGCCGGGTTCGCACAGGACGCCGCGCCCACGTCCTCAGGCGGTGGAGGCGAGGCGAATCTTATCCTGCCGGACCTCAGCATCGGCACATTCTTCGGCGTCGATGGCCGCAATCTGCTAATGATCGGCCTCGTGATCTGCGCTCTGGGATTATTGTTCGGCCTCATGACCTATCGCCAATTGCGCGACCTGCCCGTCCACAAATCCATGCGCGACGTTTCCGAACTCATCTGGGAAACCTGCAAAACCTATCTCTTCAACCAGGGCCGCTTTCTTCTCATTCTGGAACTCTTCATCGGCGCCATTATTCTGCTCTACTTCGGTTACTTCAGGCAATTCAACGCGGCCAAAGTGCTGGTCATCCTGGCGTTCAGCCTGATCGGAATCGGCGGCAGCTACGGCGTGGCGTGGTACGGAATTCGCGTCAACACTTTTGCCAACTCGCGCACCGCGTTCGCCAGCCTGCGCGGCCTTCCCTACCCCTGCTATCAGATTCCGCTGCAAGCCGGCATGAGCATCGGGATGGTGCTTGTCTCGATCGAACTGACAATCATGCTCTGCATTCTGCTCTTCATCCCGAGCGACTACGCGGGACCGTGCTTCATTGGTTTCGCTATCGGTGAATCGCTGGGAGCCGCTGCGCTGCGCGTCGCCGGCGGCATCTTCACCAAGATTGCCGATATCGGCGCCGACCTGATGAAGATCGTTTTCAACGTCAAGGAAGACGACGCGCGCAATCCCGGAGTGATCGCCGACTGCACCGGCGATAATGCGGGCGATTCCGTGGGACCCTCGGCCGACGGCTTCGAAACCTATGGCGTCACGGGCGTCGCGCTGATTACGTTTATCCTGCTCGCCGTGCGCGATCCGCTCGTACAGGTGCAGTTGCTCGTGTGGATCTTCGTCATGCGCATCATGATGGTGATTTCATCGGCCGCCTCCTACTACATCAACGAAGCGATCTCCAAAGCGAAATACAGTACTCTGAAGAAATTCAATTATGAGCATCCGCTCACGTTCCTCGTCTGGCTCACCTCTCTTCTTTCCGTCGGCCTGACCTATCTGGTTTCTTACTTCATGCTCAGCGACCCGGCTCTGGGTGGCGACCCCTCCCTGTGGTGGAAGCTATCGAGCGTGATCACGTGCGGCACTCTGGCCGGCGCGATCATTCCCGAACTCGTGAAGGTCTTTACTTCCACCGAATCCCGCCACGTGCGCGAAGTCGTAACGTCGTCGCGAGAGGGCGGCGCGTCGCTCAACATTCTTTCCGGGCTGGTCGCGGGAAACTTCAGCGCCTTCTGGCTGGGACTCACCATGATGCTGCTGATGGCCGCGGGCTACGGGATCAGCACCACCGGGCTGGGCGCGCTGATGCTCGCGCCCGCCGTTTTCGCTTTCGGCCTGATCGCGTTCGGATTCCTGGGCATGGGACCCGTCACCATTGCGGTCGATTCCTACGGGCCGGTCACCGACAATGCGCAATCGGTCTACGAACTCTCTCTCATTGAGGACATTCCCGGCATCAAACAGGAACTGCATCTCAACTACGGCTTCACGCCCGATTTCGCCCGCGCGAAGGAAAATCTGGAAGAAAACGATGGCGCGGGTAACACGTTCAAGGCGACCGCGAAACCGGTGCTGATCGGAACGGCGGTGGTTGGCGCAACCACTATGATCTTCTCCATCATCGTCGCCCTCACCAACGGCCTCACGACTAACCTGGAAAAGCTGTCCATTCTGCACCCGCCGTTCCTGCTGGGAATGATGGCTGGCGGCGCAATTATTTACTGGTTCACCGGCGCGAGTATGCAGGCGGTGACGACCGGGGCGTATCGCGCGGTGGAGTTCATCAAGAAAAACATGAAGCTCGATGGCGCAGCGAAGGCCTCCGTGGAAGACAGCAAAGCCGTGGTCGCCATCTGCACCAAATACGCGATTAAGGGCATGTTCAACATCTTTCTCGCCGTCTTTTTCGCCACTCTGGCGTTTGCGTTCGCCGAACCTTTCCTGTTCATCGGCTACCTGATATCGATCGCCTTCTTCGGCCTCTATCAGGCCATCTTCATGGCTAACGCGGGCGGTGCGTGGGATAACGCCAAGAAGATTGTCGAGACCGAACTGAAGCAGAAGGGCACGCCGCTGCATGAGGCCACGGTCGTCGGCGATACGGTGGGCGATCCTTTCAAAGACACGTCGTCCGTCGCGCTGAACCCGATCATCAAATTCACCACGCTGTTCGGTTTACTCGCGGTGGAACTGGCGGTCTCGCTGGCCGAACAACAGGGCGAGATGCTGGGGCATATACTTTCAGGGATTTTCCTGCTGATCGCGTTGTTCTTTATTTATCGCTCGTTCTATGGCATGAGAATCGTGGCAGGAAAAGACTGAGCAACATGCAGGGAACACGCCCAACGCGCCGGGGCGCCATCATCGCGGCAGGCAGCGCCGCGCTCGGAGTCACTGCCGTGGCACAACAGACGCTCGGGCCTCCGCCGCACCCGAAAGGCCCGAAGGTCTTTCTCGATTACGATCAGGTGGAGCTCGATGCCGCCTACGATCAGACTGTCTACGAGCCCGATATCGATCAAAACGCCGCAAAGCTGAAGTCCGATAGCGATACGGTTCGCGCCAGACTCGGCGCGCCGCGACGGATCGCCTACGGCCCCAAAGAAATCGAGCAGCTCGATCTCTACCGGACCACCCACCCCAACGCGCCGATCATGATCTTCATTCACGGCGGCCGATGGCGCGTGGCCAACGCCCACGACTACGGCTTTCCGGCGGAAAACTTCGTGCGTGCGGGAGCCCATTACATTGCGCCCGATTTCGACTGGGTCCAGAATGTCGGCGGCGATCTCGGCGTGCTGGTTTCCCAGGTACGGCGCGCCGTTGCCTGGGCATTCCACAACGCGGCGTCGTTTGGCGGCGATCCCCAACGCATCTACCTGAGCGGACATTCCTCGGGCGGGCATCTGGCGGGCGTGGCCGTGACGCAAGACTGGAAGGATCTCAGTCTGCCGACGAACGTCATCAAAGGCGCGGTCCTGCTCAGCGGCATTTACGACCTCAAGGCGGTTCGTCTCTCCAATCGCGGATCGTACGTGAAGATTGACGATAAAGCGGAGGCAGCCTTCAGTCCGCAGCGCCACATCGATCGGCTGACCGTGCCGCTGGTAGTGATGTATGGCACCCGCGAGACGCCGGAGTTCCAGCGCCAGAGCCGTGAATTCGCGGCGGCAGCGCACGCGGCGGGTAAATCGGCGGAAACGATTGTGGCCGAAAATTACGTCCACATGGATTCGGTAGCCAGCCTGGCAAATCCATACGGGCTCGCTGGCAGCGCGGCGCTGAAAATGATGAAGCTACCCATGTAGCGTGGTCTTGTCGTTCTGTGTGGGGCAGGCGGTTCCGCCTGCCCAGGTGCGGGCCGACGCATCCGACTTGAGTTTGCACGTTTGCCCGGAAGCAAGCGTCAATTATCGTAATGCGAATCTTATCCGGCGCGTTCCTCATCCTGCTGGCATCCCAACCGGCCATCGCCCAACCAGCCCCCGCGCCGCCCCAATTCGAGGTGGCCTCCGTCAGAGTCTCGCCTCCCATCGGAGGGCAGAACAACATGGTCGGCATGAAGATCGATCCGGAACGCGTTCGTTATGCGAACCTCGGCCTGGAGGCCCTGATGATCAGGGCGTTCGGCATTCAGTCCGACCAGATCGTCGGAGTGCCCAGTGAGTTCCGCTACCCGCTGTCGTATGAAATCATCGGAACATTTCCCGCCGATACTCCCCAGGATCAGATTCCCCTCATGCTGCAGGCCGTCCTCGCGGACAGGTTCAAACTTGTGCTACACCGCGAAACCAGAGTCAGCCCGATCTACGCATTGGTGGTCGCGAAGAATGGCCCAAAGCTGAAGGTATCGCAGGCGGATACGACGTCTTCCAGTAACCCCCGCCGTGGTCATATCGAATACAAGAAGGTCACGATGGCGACGCTCGCCACCCGCTTCCACGCCTCGGGATGGACCGACCGGACCGTCATTGACAAGACCGGCCTTACCGGCGAGTACGATTTCATTCTGGACTGGACTCCCGACGATGCGAAATCGGATGACCTGTCGGCTCCTTCTCTATTCACCGCCGTGCAGGAGCAATTGGGTCTGAAATTAGAGCCCCAAACAGCACCCCGGGAGTTTCTGGTGATCGACCATGTCGAGAAGCCGGCTGAAAACTAGAGTCATGCGAATCTTATCCGGCACGCTCATTCTCCTGTTTGCAACCCAACTGGCCATCCCCCAACCAGCCCCCACGCCGCCCCGATTCGACGTAGCCTCGGTCAAAATCTCGCCTCCCATCGGAGGACAAAATACCTTCCGCGGCACGAAGCTGGATCCGGGGCGCGCCCGCTATGCGAACCTGCCGCTCACCGCCATCCTCGTGGCGGCATTCGACGTTAATGCCGATCGGATTGCCGGACTGCCAAACGAGTTTCGCTACCCGCTCGCTTTCTCGATTGAAGCTACGTATCCGCCCGATACCAGCAAGATGCAAATTGCACAAATGCTGCAAACACTTCTGGCGGAGAGATTCGGCCTCGTCGTCCATCACGAAACCAGGCCAACTCCCGTCTACGCGCTCGTGGTCGCGAAAAACGGATCGAAGCTGAAGCTGTCGGAAGCTCAGACAACGTCGTACAAAAACCTCCGCCCCGGTCTTTTCGAGGCATCGAAGGTAACGCTGCCTCTGATCGCAAATCTCTTCCACAACTCAGGTTTTATCGACCGGCCCATGATCGACAAAACAAATCTGAGCGGCGAATACGACGTAGCGCTGAAGTGGACCCCGGAGAACGCCACAGCGGAGGACCCATCCGCGCCGTCTTTATTCACCGCGATCCAGGAACAATGGGGCCTCAGGCTGGAGGCGCAGACCGTGCCTCTGGATTTCCTGGTGATCGACCACGTCGAAAAGCCAACTGAAAATTAACCGGTTCTCCGCGCTACTTTTCCGGCACTCCGGGGATTGCATAGCGACGGAGCAACTGCCTCAACTGCTCATTCTTTCCCTCGGCCATTTCCCCGGCAGTTCCCTTCGCACGCAGGAATTCCCGAAGCTTCCCCGCAACCAGGTCATCCGGCCAGTAATGAAAACCGCGAATCGCATAAGCGCGGACCGAAATCTCGGGATGATCCAGATAACTAATCAAAATCGCCAGCGACGCATCGTCGGGATGGCCCAGCAGGCTCGGCAGAATGTCTGCCACGAGTTCCGCCGCGTCGGTCGGATGCCTGCGTTGCAACTCTTCCAGCCATTTCGCCCGTTGATCCGGCGCGGATTGAAGGATAACGATGGGCGTCCACTCCGAACGCGCCCGGATCTGGCGATCTCCGCCAATGCCGCTCGGCCTGCCGCTGCGTGTGAAACGCACCTCGTAAGTGCCGGGCACATCGAAGCTGTAGAGAAGATGCAGTGGCAGCCGACCTTGCAGCGCGGCCGGAGGCATCGGGGAAAAGCAGATATTGCCCGGCGCAACCCCGATATCGTTCCAGACAGACCCGGGCAGCCGCGGCAACAGCTGGCCGTCGCGTCTCACCTCGACATCGTTGCACCCAAAGGCCGCCGGTCCCAACACGCTCGGATAGTTGGCCACGCCGGAATCGCGCGGCATCTTCACCCTCAACCAGACCGGCATATCCGTATACGCGGGCAAGGTCAACCAGCCTGGCGGCATCGTCAAACACAACGGAGATATCGACAACCGTCTCAAGGTTCTCTTTGATGCCCTCAAGTATCCACACGAAACACAGGAGGTTGAAAATGCTCCGCAGGGTGCCGATGAGAACCCATGCTTCTGTCTGTTGGAGGACGACCAATTCATCGACCATGTTTCTGTGACCACGGATCGTTTGTTAACGCCCCTTGAGGGAACGGAGAGCGAACATGACGTGTCGCTAATCATTCATGTGACTATCGGCATGTTCGACCCACGGGTACATTTCGCGCCGGTCTGAGGTACGATATTCCCATGAAGCCCCACCCCGAAATGATCGAAGGGCCGGAAGCGTGGGATCGGTTCCGCACCGCGATGAAGTCAATCATCACCGTTCCGAAATCCGCGTTGCCGCCTAGCCCATACAAACAGAGCCCGCCCAAAACAAAAAAGCCAGCCAGCCGTAAGGCTAACTGACTTTCCGTTTACCGCGTTTCTGGCGTGCCGATTCCTTAGCAGTTAAGGCACGTGGGCAACACCGTTTCTTTGCCGGTGAGCCGGTCCCAGGTGAGGCGCTTGCCGACAATCTGAGTCATGGCCAACTTGAAGCGGTCGAAGTCCTTCAGCGGCTCCCCGTTTTCGCCCTTGCGGTTGTTATAGCGAAAGCTCTGTTCGTCGAGATACCGGAACAGATGGAACGGCTCGACAGAAACGTAGGTGCCGTTGATGCCGCGCTTCAGGAGCGACCAGAAGTTTTCCAGCCCATTGGTATGGATACGACCGTCAACGTATTTCACGGCATGATCTACTACGCCGTGCTCGAATTCGCTCAGGCCCTTGTACGAATTCAGGTCATCGGTATAGAGAGCCGATCCCGCTTCCACGTGCTTGCGGACTTCAGCCTGTAGAGCTTTCTTTTTGCGGTTCGGAATCACAGTAGTGCGGACTTTGCCGCCACGCTCCAGAATTCCCATGACGGCGGTTTTGTCTTTGCCGCCAGTGCCGGTGATTTTGCGGTTGCGAACATCGCGGTGCATGTTACGCGACTTTCCACCGATGAAGGTTTCGTCCGCTTCCACTTCGCCTGAAAACATTTTGTCAAAAGTGCCCTGGTGCAGCGCGAACCGGATGCGATGGTCCATGAACCAGGTTGACTTCTGACTCACCCCGAGATCGCGGGACACCTCATAGGAACTGATTCCGTTTTTGCAGTTCACGACCAGCCAGACGGCGGTGAGCCACTTGTCCAAGCCGAGTGGGGAATCCTCAAAGATGGTCCCGGTTTTCAGGCTGAAGCGGGAAAGGCTGTGTTTCTCGTAGCATTTCCACACGCGGGCATTGTCCAGCCACACGACACGCTCAGAGCCGCAATGTGGACACTTGATCTTGCCATCGGGCCAGCGCAATTCCATCATGAACGCTTTGCAGTTTGCGAAATCCTTGAAGTGAATGATTGCGTCCTGAAGAGTGCGTGGGCTTTCCATAAACCCATTGTGCCTGAATTGGATTGGTAAGTCAAGTTAGTTATTGCCCAAAATTGGTTTCGTTCCTTCACTTTTCTTATCTGTGTTCATCTGTGTTCATCTGTGTTCATCTGTGGCCATTTCGCCTTGATTCAATGCGTCATTGCATAAACAATATTATTCACGCCAATCCGCATCGCTATCGAAGCCGCCTTCTCCGGATAGTAAGCGTCATCCGACCATTCCCAGGCATCCCCCAAATCCGAGTTGTACGAAATCATCACCATGACGCGGCCTTTATCGTCATAGATGGCTTGCCAGTGCGCTCCACGCCCGCCGTCGTTGCAGTTCTTGCAGCCGTCGCGCACGTGCGCCTGGCCCGGCACCTGAATGCGTTCCGTCAGATCGTAAACCGAATGCAGGATCGGATCGTCATCGGAGATCTCCACAATCGGCCGGTTCGGGAAAACGTACCGGATACGCTTCACGAACTCGGCGTATTCGGCGTTGCCATGAAAATCATCGGCCATGAAAAAACCTCCCCGCAGCAGATACTCGCGCATCTCCGCGCCCTCCGCTTCGGTCATCGCCCATTCGCCCACCTGAACGGCGTAGAGAAACGGCAGATCGTATTCCTCGTGCTCATCCAGATTGACCGGCTGCTCCACGGATCGCGTCTGAATCCGAGTCAGCCGCCGCACGGCCTGGAGAAAATGCCGGTCGGCGCGTGGATAATCCTGCGTCCACAGGGACAAGCCTTCGCGCCAGTCGCCCTGAAACCGAGGATAATATCCGTCCATGGGGCCACCGTTCGGATACATCAGGCGGGCGAAAACGAACTCACCGGGGACATTCCAGTCGTCTGGCTGATTGATTTCCCCGAGGGGGTATTCAACACCCGCATACTGTCGAAAAGGCTTCTGGAAAGCCTCCAGAGCGCCCAGCGCCAGCGTCATGGCGACCACGGCGAGAACGGCCTTTCGACTTCGCTTGAGCATAGCCTTGTCCTGAGCATATCAGTCACGAAAGGCAGGGGAGTGACAAAAACCTGCGTGGCGCGTCATGCACATCGTCCGCCGGGTTCTGTTCTATAATTCGATAGAGCACTCACCCGACCAGGACTATCCCACTGGACCTCCGCATGGAACCAACACAGGATCATATCGAGCCAAATGAGGCCCCGCCGCCGGCGCGGCACTCACCGGGGCTCGGTCCTGTCTCTCTGCTGCGCGATGTTGCGATTTCCGTGGCCCTCGCCGTCATTCTCATCGTCTTCATCTATCAGCCGGTCAAGGTCGAGGGCACCAGCATGATGCCTGGCTTAACCGATCAGGAGCGAATCTTCGTCAACAAGTACGAATACAAGCTCGGACCTAACAACATTCATCGCGGCGACCTCGTCGTGTTTCACTACCCGAAAGATCCGCGCGAATCTTACATCAAGCGCGTGGTCGGCCTGCCGGGCGATACCGTGCAGATCGAATATGGCGACGTTTATGTGAACTCGCAGAAGCTGGATGAGCCTTACGTTCTGGACGAGTACCGCGACCACGATTCCATGGAGCTCCAGAGGGTCCCGCAGGACGACTATTTCGTCCTGGGCGACCATCGGAATTCGTCAAGCGACAGCCGAAGCTGGGGGTTTGTCGGCCGCGACGGGATTTACGGGAAGGCTGTCCTGGTGTACTGGCCATTTGCGAAAATCGGTCCCGTTCATTAGCCTGTTTTGTGCGCCAGCGCACAGGTTTTAGTACCAAAGCGTACGCCGATTCGTAACCCGACCGTTAACAAATGATAAAATCGGTCCTTGTCTGCTTTCTCCCTGTTACGGGCAGGACATTGGTTCCTTCGCTCGGGCATTCAGGAACCGTTTGGCGGTTTTGCCCGCTTCTACCGTTCTGAAATTACGGAAAATCTCCCCGTCTCGACCGAAATTTCGGCGTATGCGGCGAGCGCCCTCGTGTTCCTTTATCGGACCACAAAGGACAGCATCTATCTCGATGCCGCACGGCGTACGGCCCATTTTTTGGTAGATCAGGCGTGGGATAAAGAGCTGCAACTATTCCCCTACGAACACCCGTCGCCCACTCCGGAGAGCCGTCATCTGGCATTCTTTTTCGATTCCGGCATCATCATTCGCTGTCTGTTGGACGTGTGGGAGGAAACCCGCGAGGATCGCCTGCTGGAAGTCGCGACGGCCGCGGCACATGGGATGTCCGCGTTCTCGACCGGCCGTGATTATCACGCCATCCTGACGCTGCCGGAGAAGAAGCCGCTGCCACGGACCGCGCAATGGTCCACCTCGCCGGGTTGCTATCAGACGAAGTCGGCACTCGCCTGGTGGGAAGTGGCCGAGATTACCGGTGACACGAAGCTTCGGCAGGATTATCTGGACCTGATCGAATCCGGAAGGCACACCTGCCGCGCGTTCCTGGCCGGTGCGAACGAGCGTCTGAAGATTATGGACCGGCTCCACGCCTATTCCTATTTTCTGGAAGCTCTTTCGCCTTTATTGGATCAGCCCGAGTGCGTGAGAACTTACACCGAAGTCCTGGCGGAAGCGGCTCGTTTTCTTCGCGAACTGGCGCCCGAGTTTGCCCGCAGCGACGTCTACGCTCAGGTCCTGCGCGCCAGAGTGCGTGCGTCGCACGTGATCCCGCTCGACGCCATTGCAGCCAGGGAAGAAGCCGCCGCGCTGGCTGGCTTTCAGTCGGAGAGCAGGGACCCGCGGTTCGATGGCGGCTTTCTCTTCGGCAAACGCGGTGGTATCCTGTCACCACACGTGAATCCCGTCTCCACCGCGTTCGCCATTCAGGCTCTCGAAATGTGGCGGGCCTTCGAGGCCGGAGAATCCGCAGCGTGCCGCCAGTCGCCGATCTGAAAACTTCCGTCCGCGTGGTGTTCGCGTCGGGGAACGCCGAGTTGAATCGCGCGATGCTGGGGGATTTTGCGCCGCTGGGGCCTGGGGTTCCTTTGTGCGTAGTTTCCGAGTTTGCGCCGGCTTCCGGGGAGTGGATTGCCTGGCATGTGCACCGCTCTTTCGAGCAAAACCTGGCTTATGTGAGGACGGCGCTGGCGGGTAGATCGATTGAAGCCGCCGCTGTCGCGTATGACCGGCGCAGCGCTCTGGCCGATCTTCGCAGGGCGGCGCAGACGTTGGCGCCTGGTCTTCTGACCGCCTACGATGAGGAGATGCGGGTGGCAACGCCCGACGCTCTGCGTGGTTTCCTGATGCGACGAAGGCTTCGGGCGATCGGCGATCAGCTTCGGCCCGGAGGCCGCGCGCGAGCCTGGCTGCGGCGGGTCGTTCACCCTTCCGAGGCCGAAATCCCGATTCGTGCACGCCTGGCTCAGGCTCGTGGACTTGCGGCGGTCCGCTCCCGGCAGCCGCATTCCAGCCCGGCTGCCGTTGATTGTTCGCCGATGCCGCGCGGCGTCACTATCGTGATTCCGAGTCGCGATGGACTCGAGCTTCTGCGCGAAATGCTGCCGCCGTTGCTGGCGCAATTGACTCAGGGTGAGGTCATCGTTGTCGATAACGGATCGTCCGATGGAGCTGCGGACTGGCTAACCCGCGAGTATCCGTCGGTGCGCACTCTTATTCACCCCACGCCATTGTCGTTCGCACGGGCGGTCAACCAGGGTATTCACGAGGCTCGTTATGCGCGGTTACTTCTTCTCAATAACGACATGATCGTGGAGCCGGGGTTTGTCGGCGAACTCGACGCCGCTTTCGAGCGGGTGCCCGATCTGTTCTGCGCCACGGCACAGATCTTCTTTCCACCGGGCGTACGCCGTGAAGAAACGGGAAAAGCCGTCTGGCGTCGCGATAGCGATCTCGATTTTCCGGTTCGCTGCGATGATCCCGTGGCTGGCGAAGACCTGACCTGGGTGCTCTACGGCAGCGGCGGATGTTCGCTTTTCGATACGCGCAAGTTGCTCGCGCTGGGTGGTGTTGCGGAGCTGTATGAGCCCGCATACGTGGAAGATATGGATTTCGGTTTTCGTGCCTGGAAGCGCGGCTGGCCGTCGGTTTATTGCGCCGGGGCGCTGGTGGAGCATCGCCATCGCAGCACCACGTCGCGCTTCTATTCGGAGCGGCAGATCGATTTCTTTGTCGAGCGAAATTATTTACGGTTTGTCGCAAGTGTCGTATCGGATCCGATGCTTTTCGAGTGTCTTTGGCTCTCGGGAATACGACGGCTTCAGTTGCAGGCGATGGAAGGACGCGGGGCGGCGCTCGATACGTTACGCGCAATCCCCGGGATCAGTCTGTCGCCGCCCGCTTCGACCGGGCATCTTTCGGAAACCGAGGTGCTGGCGCTGACGAATGGTGACATTGCCGTGTTTCCGGGTGCGAGACACGCTGAGCGAAGGACGGTTCTTATCGCCAGTCCGTATCTTCCCTACCCTCTTTCTCACGGAGGCGCCGTTCGCATCTACAACCTGATGAAACTGGCGGCAGAGACGGAAGATCTGGTTCTGCTGGCGTTCGTGGATGAACTGGCTCCCCCGCCCTCCGAACTCCGGGCCATCTGCAGCGAGATCGTGCTGGTCCGCCGTCACGGCACTCATTATCGACGCGACACTGAGCGGCCGGACATGGTGGAAGAGTTCCATTCCGAGACCTTTCGCGCCTCCCTGAAACAGGCGATTCATCAATGGAAGCCGGAAATTGCGCAGCTGGAATTCACCTGGATGGCTCAGTATGCAGACGCGTGCCAACCCGCCAAAACGATTCTGGTGGAGCACGACGTCACGTTCGACCTGCAACAACAACTGCTCCTCGCTACGCCTTCTAAGGGAACTGCGCGCATGGACCTGGACGAACAACTCGCGAAGTGGCGGACGTTCGAAACCGTGGCCTGGGGTCGCGTAGATTGCGTGGTCACTATGTCCGCAAAAGACACGCAGATGATTGCGGGCGCGCGGTCCGTCGAGTGCCTTCCGAACGGTGTCGATTGCGAACGCTTCCAGCCCCAGGAAACGCGACCCGATGCGCAGCGACTTCTCCTGATCGGATCGTTCGCGCATCTTCCGAATCTGCTGGCTTTGGAATTCTTCCTTCGCGACGTCTGGCCGCGCCTCGGACCGGGCTACACCCTGCACGTAATTGGCGGCACGCGGCATAAATACTATCTGGATTTCTTTCGAGACCGTGTATCGATCAACCTGAACCAGCCGGGCATCGAACTGGAAGGTTTCGTCGAAGACGTCCGCGTAGAGTACCATCGCGCCGCAGTCGTACTCGCGCCTCTGACTGCCTCCGCAGGCACGAACATCAAGGTACTGGAAGCGATGGCGATGGGTAAGGTGGTGGTCAGTACGTCAGCGGGCGTCAACGGTCTGGACGTCACGCCAGATCACGATGTGCTTCTTGCAAACGACGGGGCGCAATTCGCCGATCGGATTAGCGGCATTATTCAGGATGTGGAACGCCGGCGATCCATAGAACGCAACGCGCGCCAGACAGCCCTGCAGTTCGACTGGCGCGCGATCGGGGACAGGCAACTGGCGCTCTATCGTCGCCTCCGCACCTGATATACAATAATCTTTTCCCTATGCCGCAAATTAAAGGTCCCGCAATCTTCCTCGCTCAGTTTTTGGCGGACGCAGCGCCGTATAACAATCTTCCGAATATCACTGAATGGGTGAAGGGACTTGGCTACAAGGGGGTGCAGATTCCGTCGTGGGACGGGCGCGTCATCGACATCAAAAAGGCCGCTGAATCGAAGGCCTATTGCGATGACGTTCAGGCGCAGACGAACGGCCTCGCCGTGACAGAACTGGCGTCGCATCTGCAGGGACAGCTGATCGCCGTGCATCCCGCTTACGACGAATTGTTCGATGGTTTCGCCGCTCCGGAAGTTCGCGGCGATCCGAAGGCACGGACCAAATGGGCCGTGCAGCAGATGCGCTACGTCATCAAGGCTTCGGCCAACATGGGGCTAACCTGTTCGCCGTCGTTCACCGGCGCGCTGATGTGGCCGTTCATGTATCCGTGGCCGCAGCGTCCGGGCGGGCTGGTGGAAGAAGGCTGGAAAGAGCTGGCGAAACGCTGGCTCCCGATCCTCAACTACGCCGACGATCACGGAGTGGATCTGGCTTACGAACTTCACCCTGGCGAAGATCTCCACGATGGCGCGAGTTTCGAGCAGTTCCTGGAAGCAACCGGAAATCATTCGCGCGTAACCATCAATTACGATCCTTCGCACTTCATTCTTCAGTGCATGGATTATGTCGGATTTATCGACATCTACGCGTCGAAGATCAAGGCATTCCATGTGAAGGATGCCGAGTTCCGGCCTTCGCCGAAATCGGGCGTTTACGGGGCGTATCTGCCCTGGAAGGAACGTCCGGGGCGCTTCCGTTCGCTCGGCGACGGTCAGGTGGATTTCACTCAGGTTTTCAGCCGTTTGACGGCTGGCGGTTACAAGTCGTGGGCGGTGATCGAGTGGGAATGCGTTTACAAAGACAGCGTGCAGGGCGCGACCGAAGGCGCTCCGTTTATCGAAAAGCACCTGATCGAAGTGCCGACCCGCGCGTTTGACGACTTCGCCGGCGGCGCCAGCAACACGAAAAAGAATCGGCGCGTACTCGGCCTGGGTTAGGTTTGAAGAGACGCGGCTATCGCGGCGTGTCCCGGCATTCGTCTGCGCATCGGGCCGAGAACAAATCTGGCCAGTAAGCCAGCCAGCAGACTACAGCCCGCCGCCGTCAGCAGCACGCTGTTCCATGTTCCGGTGAACGCCACCAGCATACTCGCGAGAGGCACTACCAGAGCGGACGTGCCTTTCGCCGTATAGAGCAGGCCATTATTCGCGGCGGCGTTTTCGATACCGAAACTGTCTCCACAGATGGCCGGGAAGATCACGAAGATCTCGCCCCAGAACAGAAACGTCAAAGCCGCGAATACAAGAAAGCCATAAGGGTTCCGGCCAACCGTCGCCATCCCCAGCAACGCGACCGCTTCGAGCGAGAACATCAGCAGCATCATGTTTTCGCGTCCGATGAAATCCGAGAGCAGACCGGCGATAGGTCGAGTGATGCCGTTGGCGAAGTTGTCGATCGAGACCGCCAGCGTCAGCACCGGCGCCGACATGCCGAAGATGGCGAGCATGTGATTTTCCAGACCGAAATCGCGGGCGATGGGCCCGAGTTGCGCCGTCATCACCATGCCGCCGAACGCGATCAGCAGGTAAACCAGGTAGGTCAGCCAGAAGACGGGCGTCCGGATCACCTGCGCGGGCTTGAGTTCCGGGCCATAGTGAATCCGTTTGGAAGTTGCCGCCACGACGGCGCGCACCGGCGGCTTCGCCAGAAGCGCGCCCAGGATCAGAATCGTGATTCCCTGTAGCAGCCCGAAGAAGAGAAATGCGTGACGGTAGCCGGTCGTTCGTATCATCAACGACAGCGGCGCGGACGTGATGGCAGCACCCAGGCCGTAACCCGCCGCGATGGCTCCGGCCGCCAGTCCACGTTTATCGGGGAACCATTTCAGCGCGGTCCCCATGCATGTTCCGAAGACGCACCCGAGGGCAAGCCCTCCGATCACCGCCGCGAAATACAACGCATGCAGCGATGCCGCGCGCGAATCCATCACCCAGGAGAGCGCCGCAAAAGCTCCGCCCGCCATCACCACCGGACGCGGCCCGTAGCGATCCACCAGCCAGCCTTCAAACGGCGAAAGCCAGGTATTCACGAAAATCAGGATCGTGAACGCGACCTGAATGGCCGTGCGGCTCCAGTGGTTCGCATCGTGCATCGGATTGACGAACAGCGTCCAGCCGTATTGCAGATTGGCCAGCATCACCGTGGCGAGAGCCGACAACACGAGTTGTAGCCAGCGGTTTTTCCAGGTCATGGGGGGGCGATGTGCGAGTCCTTAAGTTATCAGATCCACCCTCCGGTGAGCCTGCGGCGGCATAATGAGTAGACGTTATTGCATGGCAACCGGAAATACCCAATCGGCGGAACTGGACCATTTCGACCTGCTTCCGTTCATCGCGATCATGATGTGCCTGCTGGGCACGCTGCTGCTCGTCACAATGAGCATGGCGGCTATCAATATCGGCGCGGGAGCGGGCGAAGGCTGGGTTCCCGCGCCCGATCCCTCGCCCGGCGCGAAGACTCCCGTGCTCATCGAATGGGATGGTAAATACGCCATCTGGCACAGCGAGAAGGGCCCGCAGAAACTCGAAGAAGACTTCATCGAATTTACGAAATTCGGCGGCGGCTGGGTTCGCTTTGACCAGAACGGGCGGGCGACGCGCGTAACCGGACCCCAACCGAGCGCTCTCGATCCTCTGATCGATTATCTGGAACCCCGCAGGCAGACGCACTACGCACTTTTCGCCGTGCGTCCCTCCGGCTTCAGCACCTTTCGCAGGTTTGCTTCGCGATTTGAAGACCGCAACATTGAGACCGGCTCCGAGCCTATCGATCAGGGAAAACCCGTCCGGCTTGTGCTGCCGAAAGGGGCGTCCAGATGAAACGACGCCGCGCCGAACTTTTCGAACAACCATCTCTGGTTCCGATGGCGGACATGGTGACGAACACCGTGGGAATTATGCTGTTCATTCTGATTTTCGTTTCGCTCTCGGCGGGCGGAGCCGTCGTCTCCCGGCATCTTCCGAGAGAGAGAAGCACGAAAGCGAAAGCGGTGTGGCTGTTCTGCTCCCACGGGGAAATTGTCCCGTTCGACGCCGCCGTGTTGGCAGAGCAACTGGAGAAACCCCTCGGCGTACCTTCGTTTTATTCGGCCAGCCAGTGGGCGCGCAACTACTCCGCGCGAAGGCTGGAGACGGATCAACTGGAAATTGCCGGTGACGCGAAAGTTGAATACGACAACGATTCCGGCCAGGCTGGCGCGACAATCGTGAGAAACATGCTGGTCCGTCATCGCCCCAACCAACGCGACGACGCTGCTGTTAAGACTCCGGGGCCGGATTTTCAGACGCTGCTGGCGGAAAGGAACAAGGAGACGGAGTTTCTCTTCTTCTTTGTGACTCCCGACAGCATTCCCCTGTTTCGCGCGGCGCGGGATCGGGCAACGCAGGCCGGGTTCGGTGTGGGCTGGAGCCCGCTCGGCGCCGACGAACCCGCGCGTATCACATTGTCGGGCGGTGGCCGGGAAGCCACAATCCAGTAGGTCAAGGAATCTATGCCGCAAATAGACGTGCTCTACACTCCCGCCGAAGCAGCTACAGAATCGGCCGCGCCGGATTCCACAGCGATGCTGGACCGCTTTCGCGCCATTGCGGGCGATGACGTGGCGCACGGCTGGCATATCGCTGCAGTGGCCCGTGCGGAGGGACTGTCGTGGCGGGTGACGCTCGAACACGAAACGAGCGATTCCTCACTCGCAACGGAAGAGCGCATCGCGGCAGCAGCCGATCCACAGTTCCTTCTGTGGCCGGATACCGAGCCGGTCAAGCGCTCTGCCGCCCCGCTCATCGACGCACTGTCGCTGCCACTGCCGATAGGCGTTCCCGCTATTCTGCTCGGCTCTGAAGCCGCACAGCGCAAGAGGGCTGCCGCGCAGGGCGTCCTGACGGGCATCATCATTTCCGGCGTCCTGGGGCTTCTGACGCCGCAAGGGAGCGTCGTCCGGCACATGTTCGATCCACGCACGCCAACCGCCGCCGTGCCGACCTCGATTCTTTGTTTATTCTTCTGGGGCCTCACCTACGGCCTCAATCGGCGACGGCGGCTGCAGGCGATCGACAGCCTGAATGGCGAGGATCTGCTGCCCGCCGTGGTCGCGGGGTTGCAGGGCCACGGCGTCGCGCGGCTGGAGGAAGCGCTGCGGGGGCAAGCCGATGAATACAGCGTGGTGCGCTACAGTCCGCTGCTGCGGCGCATCTGGGTGACGCTCGAACAGTGGCTGATCCGTCCCAGTTTGCAGAACGCGCATCTTGCGATCGAACAGCAGGTAATTTCCGACCGCGAAGCCACGCAGCGCGCTTACAACCTGCTGCGGATTTTTGTGTGGGCAACGCCGGTGCTTGGGCTTATCGGAACGGTGGTGGGGATTTCGATCGCTGTGGGCGGCTTCGCGAGTTTTCTTTCAACGAACGTGGACGACATTTCGAAAATCAAAGAGGGCCTGGTCGGAGTGACCGGCGGCCTTTCGTTTGCGTTTCTGATTACGCTGGAAGGTCTGCTCACATCGTTAATCCTCATGCTGTTCACATCGAGCATTCAGACTCGGGAAGAGCGGCTTTACGCAGGGATCGAGCGGAATGTTGCCGAACGCTTTCTGCCGGAGTTGCAGCGGAAATCGCCGGAGCGGGAACCGGGCGGCGTATCTCTTGCGACCGATGCCTGGGCGGATTCGATGGCCGAGGCCGCGAGAAGAGTGATCCGTGCGCTGGAGATTGCGGGCAAGAGAATCCTGACGAAGTGGGATGAGAAACATGAAGTCTACGTTTCGAATCTGACGGGAGCCGGCGAGACGGTGAACCATGCCGCACAGAATGTGGCGACGGCGCTCGGCGAAGTCGCGGCCGCGCAGAGGGCCCAGGTCGGGGCCGTTGGCGATCTTGGACAGGTGACGGCGCACGTTCTGGAGTCGCAGGCGGCGCTGCAGGCGGCAATGTTGCAGCTTCGCGATTCGGGGCTGGCCAACGTGTTGTCAGAGCTGGACGCATCGCTTCGGGATCTGAGGCCGCTCCTTGCGAATCTTTCGCAGCCGTTTGTGCTACAAGCAGTTCCTGCGCCGCCGCGCAGCGACAAGGCCGCCGGAGGATAATCCGCTGCGAGGATTTCAATCGAAATACCGGGGTTGGTGGTACGTGGCCATCGGCGTCGGATTCCTGCTTCTGGCGATCGTCAACACGATGCGCGGCGCTCCGTTGGCCGGCATTGTGATCCGCATCGTCATTGCCATCGGTTTTGAACTGCTCGGCTGGCTGCAATTCCGCACCGGCAACTGATCCGTCGAGCTGCGCTCGACCCGGCAGGCGAACCGCCTGGCGAACCGCCTGCCCCACAGGTGCTCAGCAAGGTTCTGTCATATGATCAAGCGATGAGACTTATATTCTGCGCTGTGGCAGTGGCTATGACTGCCCTCGCACAGCAGTTGCCCGCGCCCGCACGTGAAATCCCGCTGTATCCCGGCGTCGCACCCGGCTCGGAGAACTGGCATTACGAAGAGCGCGCGGCCGGTACTCCGGATAAACCGCAGGCGCAGAATATTGTGAAGCCGGTCCTGCTGTATTACCCCGCCGATAAGACCACCGCAGCGGGGACGGCGATGATCGTAGCACCGGGCGGAGGTTTCCGCACCCTCATGATGTCGTACGAAGGCGTGGATGTCGCCAAACGCCTCAACGCGATGGGTGTGGATGCGTTCGTCCTGAAGTACCGCACCATCTATGTTCCGGCGAGCGGAACTGCCGCAACGGATCCGCAAGCCTGGCAAAACGTGCGGGCAATGTCGGATGCCGATGGCCAGCAGGCGGTGCGGCTGATTCGTCAGCACGCCGCGGAGTACGGGGTGCTCCCCAATCGAATCGGCATGATCGGTTTCTCCGCGGGAGGCGGCGTTCTGCTGTCAGCCGTGTACGGACCCGCCGACGGCAGGCCCGATTTTGCCGCGCCGATCTACGCTGCCGGAGCCAGTTCCAATCCGCCTCCAGCCGGTGCGCCGCCGCTCTTCATCGCAGTGGCCGCGGACGATAAAACGGTCGGCGACCAGGGCTCCATCGACCTTTTCAACGCGTGGATCAAAGCGGGCCTGCCGGCGGAACTCCACGTGTTCCAGACCGGCGCGCATGGTTTCGTCAAGAAGGGCGGCGGCGCGGACCATTATCTGGATCGGCTGGAAGAATGGCTGAAGCTGAACGGCTTGCTGACGCGTCCGGCAACCCATTAGCTGCTTGCCGAACTACTTGATTCCGATCACCATGGAATCCGCCCCTGCAAGATGTTCGACGCGCGTCTCGCGGAAACCGGCTTCGGTCATCCACCCGATACAGTCGGCTCCGGTGTAATCGAAGCCGCCTGAGGTTTCGATGAGCATGTTCAGGCTCATCATCAGGCCGAAGGCGTTCTGCGAGCGGCCGTCGTCAATGATGGAATCGTAGACGATCAGCGCGCCGCCTTCGGGGATCGCGTCGTACGCCTTGCGAATCAGCATCCGTTTTTCATCGAGATTCCAGTCGTGCAGAATGTGGCCCATCATGATGACGTCAGCGGCGGGCAGCGGGTCCTGAAAGAAATTGCCCGTCTGGAATCGCACGCGGGACGATAGCGCATTGCTCTGCACGTAGTTTTCAAAGATGGGGGCAACCTGCGCGAGATCGAAACCGGTGCCGGAAAGGTGCGGATTCGCCAGCGCCACCTGAACGATGAGATCGCCCTGCGCTGTGCCGACATCGACAGCGGTCTTATACTTCGCCCACGGAAATCCGGCCGCGATGCCAAGATTGGCGCCGTGGCTGATTCCTGTCATGGCGCGAAGGAAACCCTTCAGACCTTCGGGATCGGCATAGAGTGCGGTGAACATATCCACGCCGCCGTGAGTGGATTCGTTCTGCGGCTGGCCGGTTCGCAGCGCAGTCGTCAGAGCGCCCCAGAATGGGTAGAGCCGCAGATTCGCCATCTCCAGGATTCCGCCCAGGTACGAAGGCTTTTGCTTGTCGAGAAAGAAATCGGTGGAAGGCGTGTTGGAATATTTTCCGTCGTGCCGCAGGAGAAAACCCAGCGCCACCAGCGTATCCAGAAAATCGCGGGCTCCGCGTGGATGCAGGCCGAGACGGCCCGTGAGCGTTTCCAGATCTTCCGGACGTTTCGCGAGTTCGGTGAACACTTCCATTTCAACGGCGCTCAGGAGTGTTTTCGAGGCCCAGAAAGCAAGGCCTGTCTGCAGGATGTGATCGGGTTGCGGTGCGGGTTGAGGAGTGCTCATCGCCTCTCATTATCACGCACTTTTTGTGAAGCGACCGCGGGATTCCATTAACCTTTTTCAGTATCGACTTTCGGCGCCACACCATTGACACTTGAATGAGCGCGGGGAGCGGCAATTCAGCGAACCGGAAATTCTATCAGGAGCTACCGATGGTTGATATCGATCAAATTCGACAGACACAGGAGCAGAGGCTGTTGCCTGTGCTGAAAGCCTGGGACGACGCGAAAAAGCACCTGGAAGACGCCATTACGCGCGCGAAGGCCCGGGAACAGGAGTTTCACGAAGTTTCCGAAGATGTCCGGCGAAAAGTCAGCGCGCTGGATCTGGTAACGAGCTTGTCCAAAGGGCTGGGCAACGAAGTCCCGGCGGCGAAAGTGCTCGCGATTGAGACGAATCGCCCCATCGCGGTGGATACCGACGGCTCGCGCGGGGACACCCGGCAAAACGAGGCGGTAGAAACTTCCACTCGCGCATTCGGTGGGTTGCTCCGAAAGACGTCGCGCCCCATGTTCCCGAATATGCAGCGAAGCGCCTGAAATCCGGGACACTGCGGGTGGTTCGCGGCGGCGTTACAATGCGATAAGCCCAAATGACCAGTTCGACGGCAGGAATGTTCCTCGCGGTGCTCAGCTGCGCGGGGCGCGTGTACAGCCAAAGCCCTAACGCGGTATCTCCGAAATTCGATGCAGCTTCCGTGCGGACGGGCGATCCTTTCGTCAACGGAGTCTCGTTCCGGATGAACGGTGGTCCCGGGACTTCCGATCCCGGCCGCATCACCTATACGCGTGTCGACATGAGCGCACTTCTGAAGAAGGCGTACGACATCAGGGGCGATCAACTTGTCGGTCCCGACTGGCTTAAAGACGGGGCGGCACGGAACGATGCGGATTTCTATACGATTACTGCGACGATGCCGACAGATACGACTGCACAGCAATTCCAAATGATGTTGCAGAATCTTCTCGCTGAGCGCTTCCATCTCGTGGTGCATCACGAGACGAAGGATTTCCCCGGTTATCAACTTGTGGTCGCGAACGGGGGGCCGAAGCTGAAGGAAGCTGTGATTGAAAGCGACACCGGCACGCCTGCACCTCGCACAGGGCCTCCGGGCGTTAACGCCAACGGATTTCCGCTGCTACGACCGGGATCAAATCACGGCAGCAGCTTTTCCCGACAGGGCACCTGGGGGATGATTCGATCCACCGACAGAGAGTCGATGACTGAGTTCGCCACAAGCCTGGGAGCCATGGTGAATGAATCGAATGGAGCGGAGAATGCGCCGATTCCCCGCGTGGTGGATAAAACGGGGCTGACGGGAGTCTATGAGTTCACTCTGGGGTTTGCCGGTAAAGTCATACTTCCTCCGGCCATGGCCGCAATCATGGATTCGCTTAGAGCAGCAGCGGAAAGCCACCTTCCAGGACCGGTCCGGAGCGAGTCGACCGCTACCGAACCGGCTGAGGTCGGGCCTAATCTTTTCACTGCCCTTGAGAAACAGCTCGGACTCAGGCTCGAAAAAACGAAAACTGGGCCCGTCGATATAGTGACCGTCGACCATTTGGACAGGGTGCCAACGGAAAACTGAAAGCAGCGGGCAGGCGGAACCGCCTGCCCCACACCGCGGCATTTTGGCATTACAATGCGAAAAGACCAAATGGTCCCGGTAAGGAGTGCTCAGATGATCCGTTCGACAGCGGCTATATTCCTTGCGACGGTCTGTTGCGTGGCACGCGCGTACGGCCAGGACTCTGTTGCGGCGTCTCCGAAATTCGACGCGGCTTCGGTGCGGGCCGGAGATCCTTTCGTGAGCGGAGTTTCATACCTGATGAAAGGTGGCCCCGGGACTTCCGATCCTGGCCGCATCACTTATACGCACGTTGAGTTGAGAAATATTCTGATGAAGGCATACGGCAAGAAGATCGATGAGATCGGCGGCCCTGCGTGGCTGACCGATGTCGATGCAAACAACAATGCCGATTTCTACACGATCACAGCGACGATGCCGCCCGGCACCACGGCGCAGCAATTCCAGCTGATGCTGCAGAATCTTCTCGCTGAGCGCTTCCATCTCGTGGTACATCACGAGACGAGGGATTTCCCCGGTTACGAACTGGTAGTGGCGAATGGTGGGCCGAAGTTGACGGCAACGGAAAATGAGACCGGAGCGTTTGTGCCTCCTACGGGCCCTCCAGGCGTGGACGCCAACGGATTTCCACGGCTGCGGCCAGGCTCTCCCGGCGGCACAATGATGCCAAGGCCGGGTACCTGGGGGATAATTCGATCCACCAACAGAGAGTCGATGACTCAGTTCACCGTAGGTTTGGGCGCCATGATTAATGAGTCGAATGGAGCGGCGAATACCGTGAGACCCCGCGTGGTGGATAAAACCGGGCTGAGCGGAGTCTATGAGTTCCATCTGGAGTTTGCCGGTATGGTTCTGTTTTCTCCAGCTCTCACCGCGGCCCTCAATCCGGGAGCCACCGCGGCAACAAGCCCCGTCGCGAGCGATCCGGGTGAGATCGGGCCGACTCTTTTCAATGCGCTTGAGAAACAGCTGGGATTGAAGCTGGAGAAGGTGAAGAGCGTGCCCGTCGATATGGTGATCGTCGACCACGTGGACAGGGTTCCGACTGAGAACTGAAGGCAGGCGGAACCGCCTGCCCCACACATGCCATCCAGCTGTTAGTTCAGCACGAACATGTACATGCCGGCCGAGCCGTTCGCGAGAACGTGCTGCTTGCCATCCAGCAGGAACGTCTCCGGAGGACTCGACAATCCGCCGATCTGCGCATGCCAGAGCGCCTTGCCCGTCTTCGCATCCCAGCTGACAAAGTTCGTGCCATCGCTCGTGAACAACACGCCACCGGCCGTTGAGAGAAGCCCTGGGCTGCCACCACCGATCTCATGACGCCACATGATATTGCCGGTCTTGTAGTCGATTGCGTCGATAAACGAGCCATACGAGAGACTCGCGCCGCCAGACGTACCGCCGAGGCCCATCGAGCCGCGCGGATCCGTATCGATCAGATAGTCGATCCGCAGATTATTGTTTTCGGGCACGTAGAACAATCCGGTATCCGGCGAGAATGTCGGCGGAGGATAGTTCGTCACATCGTTGTTGACGAGCGAGCCGGCGACCGTTGCATCCTTATCCGGATTGCGCTTCGGGCGGCCTTTGTCGTCGAGACCCATGGTCCAGTTGTTGACCAGACCGAACTTGCTGGTCAGAAGGTGCTCGCCAGTGGTGCGGTCGAGCACGAAGAAGAAGCCGTTGCGCGTGGCCGTGATCACCAGTTTGCGCATGCGGCCTTTGAACATCATATCGGCCAGCGCCGGCGTCTGGGTGGAATCCCAATCGTGCGTATCGTGCGGCGAAGTCTGGTAATACCACACCAGCTTGCCGGTATCTACGTTCACTGCCATCAGGGTGCAGGTGTAGAGATTGTCGCCCTCGCCGCGTCCGGTGGTGTAGCCAGGAGTCGGGTTGCCCGTTCCGAACATATAGAGGTGCGTGTCGGGATCGTAAGAGCCTGGAATCCAGCTTTGCGCACCGCCATGCCGCGCGGCGTCGAGACTCGCCCAGGTTTCCACACCGGGATCGCCGGCATTCTGAGGCACGGTATAGAGCTTCCATTGCTCGCTGCCCGTTTCGGGATCGTAGGATGTGATGTAGCCCGGAGAATCCATATCGTTGCCGGTGCCGGCAATCACGTGGTTGCCGAAAACCATCGGGGAGTTCGATGAAAAGTACTGGGCATCGAAGCTGGCGATTTCCTTCTTCCACATTTCTTTTCCGGTTTTGGCGTCGAGGCTGACCATCCAGTCGTCATGCAGTTCGAAGAAGAGGCGATCGTGCCACATCCCCAGGCCGCGTGTGGCGAGGCTCGTGCCGCCGCGTGTTTTCCAGTAGTAGTGCCAGAGGACCGTGCCGTCGCGGGCGTCGATGGCCCAGACATTATCGGGGGCCGACGCGTAGATGATGCCGTCCACAATCAGGATGCCGCCACCGAGGCGCGCCGGGCCGCAATTGTTGGCGTCGCCGGTGCCGAAACCACCGACGATGATCGGCGCAGCAGCGCCACCGCCACCGCCGCGGCCACCGAATCCACCGCCGCCGCCAAATCCGCCACCACCGCCGGCTGGCGCGGCTGTGCCGGTTGCGCCGCAGCCGCTGGTAATGCCGGTCTGCAGCCATGCGAGGCTGAGATTTTTCACCGTCGCAGTGTTGATCTGTTTCAGCGAGCTAAAGCGCTTGCCGCTGTAGTCGCCCGAATAGCTGGTCCACTGATCCGACAAGGGTTTCAGCATGTCGGCCGGATCGAGGCCGTTCTGCGCGGGCAGAAGGGCCGGCAGCAGAAGTAACGAGAATACGAACAATGTTTTTTTCATCTGTGTTGTCCCGGTGTTTAGCGTTTCTCGCGTTCCTTATTTCAGCGTGGCGAGATACGCCGTCACGTCGTGCATGTTCTTGTTGTGCGGATCGTCCAGTTCGAGCGCCATTTTCTTGTGCGCCGCCTGTGGGTCGACGACATCCACCTTCGGAACGTCATTCTCACGTACAATCGATTTCCGGGTTCCATCCGCCAGTGTCAGGATGACGATGAAATCGTCCTTCCGCACGAGCTTGCCTTCCAGTTTGGTGCCGTTCGCCAGGGTCACGGTCGCGGCCTGTCCGCCGCCACCGCCGCCACGTCCGCCACCACCACCGCCGCGTCCGCCGCCACCAGCGCTGCCGGAAACCCATGCGTTCTGCAATGCGCGCGGATCGCCGATCTTTGTCGCAATGCCCTTGAGGTCGCCGGTGAGGGAATGGCAAGTCAGGCAATGAGCATTCACATAAGCTCCGCCCGCAGTCGGATCGCCCACCAGAATGTTCAGCGCGGATTCGTCCGGGCGCCCGGGAGGGCTGCCCTGCCCGCCGCCCTGCTTGAGGATACTGTGGATGTATTCGGCCACAGCTACAGGATCGCCGCCAGCGAGCGTGATCGGCGAAGCGTGCTTCAGAAGTTCGGCATTGACTAACTCACCGTGCTGATCGTTGAGCGCGATGATCGAGTGCAGCAGACTGTGACCCTGAGGGGGAACGCCGCGCAGATCTGTCGCATGGCAGGAAGCGCAGTTGGTTTCGTAAACCCCTTTGCCGCGGGCAAGCACGTCAGCCGACGCAAGGTCGCGGGTTTTTTGCGGAAAACCTCCGCGCCCGCCACCACCACCGCCGGGGCCACCGCCACGTCCGCCACCGCCACTGCCGCCGCGTCCACCAAAACCGCCGGGGGGGCCCTGCGCTACAAGTTGGGCGGCCGCAAAAACGCCGCCGATCACCAATATCAATAAGCCACTCTTTTTAATCATTCTTCCCACCTGATTCAGGGCCTTCCTGCAGTCAAAACGACGCGCAGGAGTGAGGCTCCAATCCGATGAGTATAGGGTAGATCCGGCTCCGCCGCGATCCGTTTTACGCTATGTTACAAATCCATACAAATTCCGGCTCAATTCGGCTGAAAATATGGTCTGATAGACAGAGTACGCAGCAACCGGTACATACAAAGGAGACCATCTCGAAATGCGAAAAATTGCCATTGTGCTCATTGCGATCCTCGGACTCGCGTTTGCGGCGTTAGGCGCGGAAGACGCTGCCGGAACCTGGAAGGCTACGTTCGACACGCCGAACGGCTCGCAGGAAAACACGTTCGCGCTCAAAGTGGATAGCGGCAAAGTGACCGGCACCATCTCAGGCGGCATGATGGGCACCGTGCAGATTTCCGATGGTAAAGTCGACGGCGACAAGATCACGTTTTCCGTGACGTCCGATTTCGGTGTCATCAAGTATGCGGGCACAATCAAGGGCGACGATATGAAGCTGACGTTAACTGTCGGCGACGGTCAGTTTACTCTGGATTTGAACGCGAAGCGCGCGAAAGAATAGCGGCGGGGCCGAAGAGACGCGGCGTCCTCGTATCTATGATAAGACTATGGCAATGTCGCGTCTGCTTATTGTCACTATTGCCGCGTGCCTCACGGCGCAGGCTCAGATACCGGCTCAGGATTCCCGCAATATAAATCTTCCGAATACCGATACACACTTCACCCCGGCCACTTATAAAACTCTGGCGGAGTGGGAAGCGCGCAAGCAGGCGCTGCGCACGCAAATCCTCTCCGCCGCCGGCCTGTTGCCGCTGTTTCCAAAAAACGATCTGCACGCGCAGGTTTTCGGCCGCGTCCGCAATCGCGATTGCTTCATCGAAAAGGTTCTGATCGAAACGCTGCCTGGTTACTACCTCGCAGGCAATCTCTACAGTCCGCTGACACCCGCGCCCGCCGGCGGCTTTCCCGCAATCGTCAGTCCGCACGGCCACTGGACTTACGGACGCCTCGAAAATACCGACATCACTTCCATTCCGGCGCGCGCGATCAATCTGGCCCGCCAGGGTTACGTCGTCTTCAGTTACGATATGGTCGGTTACAACGACACAATCCAGACGCCGCACGATTTTGGCGACACGCCGGCGGAAGAACTCTGGGACTTCGGCCCGTTTGGCCTGCAGCTATGGAACTCGATCCGCGCGGTCGACTTCCTTGAAAAGCTGCCGGACGTGAATCCGCAAATGATCGGCGCAACCGGAGCTTCCGGTGGAGCGACGCAGACGTTCATGCTTTCCGCCGTGGACGATCGCATCAAATTTTCCGCGCCCGCGAATATGGTTTCGCTGATCATGCAGGGCGGTGGATTATGCGAGAACGCGCCCGGGCTGCGGCTCGATACGAACAATGTCGATATCGCCGCCATGATGGCCCCACGCCCCATGATTATGGCTGCGGCCACAGGCGACTGGACACGCAACATGGCGACAGAAGAGTATCCTGCCGTCCGCGCCATCTACGAGCTGTACGACAAAGCGGCCCAGGTTGAAATGTTCTTTCAGGACGCGCCGCACAACTATAACAAGGTGAATCGCGAGGCCACCTATGCGTTCTTTGGCAAACACGTCCTGGGGGAGATCGACGCTTCCAAATTGAAAGAGAAAAACATTCAGATGGAAAAGCTACAGGACATGATGGTACTGCACGATCGAATCTTGCCGGCGAATGCAATAACATTCGCGCAGCTTTTCGACGAATGGAAGAGTCTCGCCAGGCGACAGACTGCGGATCTGCGCCAGCGCCTCACCGCTGCGCTCGCCGCGGAATGGCCCTCGCAGGTCCTGAACGAAGGGGCTGGCGAACATATTGTACTGGGCCGTCCTGGCAAAGGCGACCGCATTCCCGCGATTTGGATCCAGGGCGCGAATCCGCCGGTGCTCGTAGTCCATCCCGATGGCGCGGAGGCCGCGCGCAAAGATCCGGCTGCTCAGGAACTGCTGCGGGAGGGACGCGCGGTTCTGCTCATCGATGCCTTCCAGACAGGCTCGGCCGTGGCGCCCCGCGACCGTTCCGTGAAGATGTTTCTGACTTTCAATAAGACGGACGATGCCAACCGCGCGCAGGATATTCTCACCGCGATGGCCTGGCTGAAACAGCCGAAGCCTCAGGTGGTCTGTCTCGGCAAAACCGCAATCTGGTGTGAATTCGCGGCTGCTGTTGCGCCGGTAGCAGTCGATCTGCGAGCCGATATTTCCAGCTTCCAGGGTACCGACGACGACTTCGTGAAAGACTTCTTTGTCCCTGGCATCCAACGCGCGGGCGGCCTGAATGCGGCGCGCGCTTTACTGAAATAGAAACATCCTGCCCAACCGGTTCGTGCGGATTGATACACGCCCATCGCGGCGATCTTCATATCGTTCAGACGTTCGGCGCGCGCGCTGCGTCGAATAAGAACAGATGCGTTCAGTCTATGCCCTGCAACCTTTCATTTTATTTTGTTCACTGCAACTCCTGCACGCCACGGCTCCACCATTAATATGTCCCGGGGGCGCGGCGCTTGGCAGATTTGAATTAACGGTCGTTCCACCAGCGGGTGGTGCTGCACGAAGCCTCCAGACCGTGAATCGCCTGCTCGAAGGCGATACGATCACGTATCGTCCGGAGGAGATCGACTCTCCCGGAAAAAAGAAAGTGCGGATCGCACTCCTGCTTGTCCCCTCGGACGGATCGAAGATCATGGTTTTCGAGCCGGAGCCCGCCGATCAGGCCAAATCGTGGACCGTGCCTTTCCGCGCGGAACTCGCAAGCCTGGTCTGGGGACCGGAGGGACTCGATAAATCGAAGGTCGACAATCTGGTCACTAAAGACGGTGAGCTGATCGCCCAGTTAGCCGACTATGCGGCAAAAACCGAAGAGACGCAGGCCCTGATTCAGGCCATCACTCAGCAAACTGCGCTTTCCTCGGGCCAAAGCCTGGATGCCGCGGTCGCGGGCTTCGCCAGTCAGTTCCCCACGGTGAAACTGGACCGCACTCAACCTGCCGACGCGCAACTCGGAGTCCTGCTGCACTCGGTCAATCCATCGCTTTCAAGCTACGATCCGCTGGCGCAGAGTCCGCAGCAGCAGGTCGCTCAGACTGCCGGTCTTGCGGCGGCAGTGGGCGGGCTGTTCTTCGGAAATGGCGCGGGTCTGGCGGCAACCGGCGGCGCAGTGCTCATCAATCTGCACAGCCTTGTCTTTCCACACACGCAGTTTCTTTCCGCGCTCACGCAACCCGACCCGTCCGGAGAAAATCAGGCGAATGAGACGGCTCTCTGCGGCAGCAAGCCGCCCCCCATCTCACGAACGGAGTTTGCGTTCCTCTGGGCGGTTCGCTTTCCCGACGCGCCCGCGCCTCGGCTGGGCCTGCCAACGACCATGCATCTGCCGATCGGCCTGAAGTCGACCATCCCCCTGGTGGTCAAAGACTGGAAACTCGTGCCGCGCATTCAGAACTGGAAGCTGATTTCCGATGGCGACACCGCGACCCCGGGCGGTCCTGATTCCATCCCTGTTCCCGTGAAAGTAAACACCACAGCGAAGACCGTAGAACTCGATCTGAGCGGAGAGAAATTCGCCAAACTCAAACCTGGTTCCTGGAAGCTGGCGGCGAATTGGGATTGGGATCCCGTCACGGTTTCCGGCAATTTGGTTTTGCACGACTTCTCCAAATTCACCGCCGCGCACCTGACGCCGGCCTCGCAGGATGAGCTGACCGCCGGCGCCGGAACGCTCGACCTGGATCTCGCGGGCGATGATTTTGAGTTCGTCCACAAAATCGAATATAAGAAGCAGGGCGACCCGTTTGCAGAGCCCGAAGCGTTACCTTTTCACCTGCCGAAAGAGCCGCCCACCGGGCCGGAAGCTTCCCTCAAAGTGCGCCTGGATGCAAAGCCGCTCACAACCGGCAACTACGAGTTCCTCATCGCGCAGACGGATGGCAAAGTCCACGAAGCGCCGTTTAAAGTTCTGCCCGCGCCACCCTCGATTTCCAGTACGCCGCTCGTGGTCAACACCGGCCTCGAGTCCCAGACGTTCATCCTGCACGGCACCGGCCTCGATCAGGTGGAGCAGATCTCGACGGACGATTCCGCCAACGCGCAGTTCACGCTGGGTGACGCCGGCGATGGCACCGAGCGCAGCGTCACCGTGAGGCTCAAGCCGGGAGCGAAACCCGGTACGATGCTGACGCTTGAAATGAAGGTGAAGAACTTCGAAGAGCCTGTTTCGGTTGACGACGCGTTTCTGGTAGCCGGCCCGCGGCCCGCAATTGAAGATGCGCGGCAATCGTCTCAGGGCAATCTCGGCATCACGCTCCGGCGTGGAGAAATGGCGGCCAATGCCGTGGTCAGTTTTGAGATGAACGTGCTTCATGCGCCGGCCGTTTCGGAAGTGGATCTATCGTGTGAGAACGTGCCGGATTCCCCTCCCCTGAAAATCAAAACCGGTGAAGTGAAAGACGATCTCAAGGTGACGCAGGAATCCCCCGACGCACTGTTCCTGTCATTCCGCCCAAAGACCGCAGGCCCCCCTGGCTGTGCGGTCATGGCGACGCTGCTCACGCGAAAAAGCGGGCAATCCGAACCGCATAAACTGGGTTCGATCGTGCTGTTGCCCGAAATCGATTCGTTCGAGGTGAGCAGCGACAAGGCGGGCGATACATCCTGGTTCGCCTCGCTCGAAGGCCATGACCTCGAAGGGATCACGAAGGTTGGCTGGGATGCGCAAACCGGCACGCCGGTCGATTCGATTCCAACGCCCGTCGCAGGTCCCGGCAACAAGGAGAGTCTGCGCATCGCGGTACCGTGGCCCGCGCCCGCACCGCATGCGCCTCTTTATATCTGGTTGCGGGGCGAAGATCGCGGACGATTGACCTCCGCCAAATACTGAAATCAGCGAACCGCAAACGGCAGCGAAATCGTCTTCGTCGTGATGTGTTCCGTCACGTGCTCAAAGACATCGACGTCGAAGGGCAAGCCAATGCGATTACCCGCGAGGTCTTCGATGCCGGTATCGGCCACGAGTTGGTAACCGCCAGTTCTCCAGGGCGACTGCGGCACGAAGCGCCACTCGGTTTCCTGTTGAGCCGTGCTGACGGTTCCCGCGATACTGCCCTGCCCCATCGTCACCTGAAGCATTCTTTGCAGCAGTGCGTAGTTCATCGGCTTCGGAAAAGTTAAGACCAGCGCCTCCGACGTGCCGGCTTTCGGAGCCGTGATGCGCCACGTTTTCGGATCGGGAGGAGTACGTTCGGCAGGGCCGCCGCGGAAAGACTTGCGAAAGCCCTCCGCCATCCCCACGCCGCGAGCGTCTCGCCACTCGCGATCGATCACCAGCGTATAAAGCTTGCCGACGGCGATCGGCGAACCCATCGCCTCATTGGAAGTCAGTCCTCGTTTGATGCGGCCGGGGTCGAAGGTCATTGTCAGGCGCGTGCCCGCTGGATCCCAGAGTTCTTCTCCAGCCAGAAACACACCGGGCAGCGCGATGCCCTTCGCATCCAGCATGTGAACCCGTGCCGCCGCTTCGCCACGGCTCATGGGAGCTGTGAAACGAATGTAGAGTCTGAGAAGATTCGCGGGCAGGACGGGCGCACTCGGATACACATTCTCCACGCGAGCCAAAGGAGTGACAGCGCGCGCAGGGCCATCGAAAGTTTTCTCGATTTGCTCTCCGCCAGGCGGCCGGAAAACAGCACGATAACTAACTCCAGCCGCAAATGGATACTTCGGACGAAAAACAAGCGTGCCGGACTCCACCGCATACGAGCCGATCAGCGGCGGCGAACCCTGGGGTCCCGTGTAAACGGCGAAAACCACGGACCAGTCCTTAGCCGGAGCGGAGGAGGGAGCGTTCCATCCGGCAACCCGAAAGGCCCCGTTTTCCAGCTGAATAGAAACAGAAGCCGCTCCCGCGCAGATCCCGGCCAGCGAGACCAGAACAAGCGCAAGAGCGGCTTTCATCGAATAGCGCGCTGTCAAATTAAGGAAGCGCAATCGTCTGAAGATTCATCGGTCCCACGGCCGGACCTGGATTCCATGCCGGACCTGCACCCGCTTGTCCCGTGAGAAGCAGAGCATCCGACGCGTCCATCTGCGCCATATGCTGCACGCCCTTCAGTTCGCTGATCTTGTCATAAGGAACGCCGGCAACGTTGGTCTTCGTCGGCGAATCGATCGCCGCGTACGACTCCAGACTATCCGCCTTGAGCTTCACAACGCCGAACGACGTGTTCGCCACGAGGATGTAATTGTGGCCGTCCTTGCTGTACGGAACCATGTCGAGCGGACTATTGCCGGAACCAAGATCCGCAATCGTCACGCCCTTCACCTTCGCACCGGGCTTAAGATCGGAAACCGGGATCTTCACGAGCGGCGTACAGGTGTAAGCGGCGAGAATATATTGCTGGCCACCGATCGTATACGGCACAAAAGTGCGCACCGGTGACTGCGTCTCATATTGTCCATGCGACGAGTGCCAGATCTGCAGCGTGGCGCCTTCCTGCGCGGTCTTAAAAGGATACGGAATGGAACGCAGCGCGGAAGACCATTCTTCGTTCGACAAACCGGCCACCATCAGGTTGCCGTTCACGAACGACATATCGGTCACCGTCATCATGCGCGGATTCTGCCGGGCTGTGGTATTCGACACCGGCGCATCCACCAGACTGACCGACGAGTGCCGGATGTTGTCGAGCGAAAGCACGCTGACTTTCCCGGCCGCATCCACCTTCACGATCAGCGGCATCGCGTCCGCGCCACGTCCGCGCGAAGCGGACAGCCACGCGTTCTTCGAAACCGGGTTCACCTTCACGTCGTTGATCATGATCTGATCCGCCGCCACACCCACCAGCGCGGCGATCTTCACGTCGACGCCTTCCACATTGATCTTCGTGCCGGCAGACGCCGCTTTGTTGTCGCCTGTATCCACGGCCACGACGGATCCGCCGACGGAATCGCCGACGAAAAGAATTCCGCTCGGCCCGAAAGCCAGTGCCCCCGCCGATTTCAGCTCGACCTTCCCCGCCGTCAGATTATCGGTCGCGTCGGCAGAAATAGTGAACATTACAGCGGCGGTTACGAACACCCCGGCCGCGATACGAATGAGATTCTTACGCATGTTTTTCTCCTCTTGAACTCGTCAGGACAGGGATGGTCCATCCGGGTCCCCGATTGGTCAACAGTATATACTAATTCGATTTTGCAATTGCTTCCGTACGATCCGTGACACTGGCGAACCACATGCTCCAAACAGGCACGAGGTGAATTTAATGCGCGGACTAACATTTGCACTGCTAACTGCGGCAGCCGTCATCGGTTTTACGGCAACCGCCCCCCATGCAACGGCCCAGGTCGATGTCAGCATCGGCGTGGCCCCCGATTGCCCCTACGGCTATTACGACGTTGCCCCTTATGGCTGCGCCCCGGCCGGCTATTACGGCCCGGAGTGGTTCACTGGCGGCGTCTTCATCGGCGCTGGTCCATGGTTTCACGGCACCGCGGACTTCCACGGGAGTGTGAATAACCGCCTCCATCCGGATCACGGCTACAAAGGACCGATGCCAAAAGTGGGCGAGAAACCCGAGCCTGCCAAACAAGTCAACGCCGCGCACTTCAAAGGCAACGAAACGCGGGATGGACACGGTCACGTAGTTAAGAAGTAGTCGCCGGTTACCGCCGCATCCGATGTCAGGCCGAAGCTGCGGCAGCGAAACCCGCCTCGGCTTCAGCCTGCGTCGCAAAGATGGGAAGCACCGTATCGGTGTGCGTGATCTCGAAAATCGTATGTACGCGTTCGGACATTCCAACCAGCGCATACCGATGCCCGCCGCGCTGCGTGTGCGACCAGTGCCCAAGCAACACGCCCAGCCCGGCCGAATCGATATACGGCACTCCGGACAAGTCGATCAGCACGCCTTTCACTTCGGGCTCCCGGAGCGCGCGCTGGAACTCAAACATCGTCCCCAGCACAAACGGCCCCTTCAGTCTGAAGACGGTCACCTCGGGAGACGCACCGGCCTCCTGTTCCACTTCCATCGTGTCCATGGTTCGCATGATAACGAAAACCACCGGATCGCTGTGTGAATATTCCGTTACTGCTGCCATCTCCGGCGTCGGTTAGAATAGGGACTCTGTGCCCGCCCAATCGCTCTGGATAGCCGCCGGTCTTTTCGCCATCGCCGCCATCCTCTGGAAGCCGCTCGATCATGAGCGAGCCCGCGTTCGCACCGCATTTGGCCTCCTGATCCTGTGGGCCGGCGCCGCGCTCTTTACCGCCGCGTCCTCCCACTGGGGGTCACAGGCAAGAGTCGCCGTCGAGATAACCAGAACACTTCTGATCCTCGCGGCAATCCAGATCGGATTTCTCATTGTCTTCGACCTGGCTCTTCACAAAGTCAGGCTGCCCAAATTTGCCAGCGAAATCGTCATCGTCGCCGCCTACGCGGTCGCGTTATTCGAATTGCTGAAACGCCTCGGCGTGGATGCCACCGGCCTCTTCGCCACTTCCGCCGTCGCGACCGCCGTGGTTGGCTTAGCCCTGCAGGACATGCTGAGCAACCTTGCCGGCGGCATGACCCTGCAACTGGAGGACAGCATCAACGCCGGCGACTACATCCGCTGCGGCGAGTACTCCGGCTGGGTACAGCACGTGCGTCTGCGCCACACCTCACTGCTGACCTCGGACGGCGACGCCGTGATTCTTCCGAATAGCTTCCTGACCCGGTCGCCGGTAGTAATTATTTCCGAAGCGCACCGCCGTTTCATACCGTTCACGATGCCGTATTCGCAGGACCCCCACCAAGTCATCGCCGCTGTGGAACTGGCCCTGCGCAGTTCGCCGCTCGATGGCATCGCCGTGGAACCGCAGCCCCAATGTGTCGTGAAGGAGCTCACTCCCGGCCACATTCTCTATAACGCCGTGGTCTGGTTTTCAAAACCGGGCCTGGACGTTCCTCCTCTGTCGGACGTGCTCAACCGTATTTATTACGCGCTGGATCGCGCAGGAATTCCGGCGGCGGAAATCTCCTGGCTGATCGAAACCAAAGCCGCGGCCGCACCGGTCGAAGAGGCCAGCCCGGAAGACATCCTGCGCCGTACCCCCATCTTCCGTCTCCTCGAAGACAAAGATCTGCTGGAACTCGCGGCCACGCTCCACCGCCTTAGCTTCGCGCCGGGCGAACACATTCTGCGCCAGGGCGATGCGGGCGATTCCATGTACTTCGTTGTTGCCGGACGCGTGGGCATCGTGATTCGCTCCGCCGACGGCGCGGAGAAAGAGCTTGCCACATTCGAATCCGGCGACTTTTTCGGCGAAGTTTCGCTGCTGACCGGTGAGACAAGAGCCGTCACCGCAACCGCCATCTCCCGCGTCATCTGCTACCGTCTCGACAAGGCCGGTCTCCAGCACACGATGGAACGCCAGCCGGATCTGGCCGAGGATATGTCCGTGATCCTGGCGCACCGCCAAATCGAACTATCCGCCGCCCGCGAAACAATGGACCGTGAAACCGCCCTCCGCCGCGAAGTGGAAAGCCAGACCCAGATGCTCGCCCGCATCCGGCGCTTTTTCGGGATCTCCACCTCATCCCCCGGCGTCTGACCCCGACCACCGCGCTCGGTTATTTGCGGCTCGTGACGTGGCGCACACACTCGTGCGTGCCGCGTTGCCACTCCTGGCGACGCCTCTTCACAACACGCGCCCGCCGGTGATAAAGTGATTCCATGTTGCAAGTCCAGCGCGCCCCTGTAGTGCATGACGTTGTCGTAATCGGCTCCGGAGCCGGCGGCGGCACCACCGTCAAAGTTCTCACCGATCTCGGCATCAACGTCACTCTTCTCGAAGCCGGCCCCATGCTCGAACCCATGAAGGATTTCAAGGAGCACGTCTGGCCCTGGGAAGTGAACCACCGCGGCAGCGGAGATCACGCCGAATCCTATTTCGGCAAGCAGCAATGGAGCTACTGGAACGCCCCCAACGGCTATTGGGACGTTCCCGGCGAGCCCTACTCCATCGCGGCCGGCGAAGAATTCCGCTGGTTCCGTTCGCGCATTCTCGGTGGCCGCACCAACCACTACGGCCGCATCTCCCTGCGCTTCTCCGATTACGATTTCAAGCCCCAGGCCTTCGACGGTCTCGGTTTCGACTGGCCCGTCACCTACGACGAAATGTCCCCGTGGTACGACAAAGCCGAAGAGTTCATCGGTGTCACTGGCACCCAGGAAGGCATCCGCTCCGCGCCCGATGGCAAATTCCTCCCGCCCATCGCGCCGCGCGTTCATGAAATGCTGGTGCAGCGCGCGGGAAAGAAACTGAACATCCCGGTCATCCCTTCGCGCATGGCGATGCTGACGAAAAGCATTCACGGACGCGCCGCCTGCCACTACTGCGGACAATGCGGGCGCGGCTGCCACACCGCGTCGGCCTTCACGTCGAGCCAGGCCATGATTTTCCCCGCCATGAAGACGGGAAAACTCAACATCATCACCGGCGCGATGGCCCGCGAACTGATCGTCAATGACGAAGGGAAAATCAGCGCCGTCTCTTATATCGATAAAGCCACGCGGACGGAAAAACAGATTCGCGCCCGCGCCGTCGTTGTGGCCGCCAGCGCCTGCGAATCGGCCCGCCTCCTGCTGAACTCCAAATCGACAAAATTCCCCAACGGCCTGGCTAATGGCTCCGGCGTCGTCGGCCGCTACCTCACCGATACAGTCGGCTATTCCCTCGGCGGCGCGGTTCCGGCGCTCGAAAATATGCCGCGCCACAACTGCGATGGCATCGGCGGCATGCACGTCTATGTTCCCTGGTGGGAACTCGACAAGAAGAACAAGGATTTTCCGCGCGGTTATCACATTGAAATCGGAGGCGGCTTCGGTATGCCGCAGCTCGGCTCATTCCGTGGGGCGGCGGCCAACGTCGGTTACGGCGCCGGTATCAAAGCAGCGGCCCGCCAGCAATACGGCACGAACGTCAGCTTTTCGGGACGCGGCGAGATGATCCCCAACGAATTCTCTTACTGCGAAATCGACAACGCGAAGGTCGATCAGTGGGGCATCCCCGTGCTGAAGTTCCACTGGCAGTCGCAACCGTACGAGATCAAAATGGTGCAGCACATGCACGATACGTTCACCGCGATGATCGAAGCGATGGGAGGCCGCGTCACCAACCGCGCGTTCGACCCCGCTGCGAACATCTCCAAAGGCGGCCAGATCATCCACGAAGCGGGCACCGTCCGCATGGGTGACGATCCGAAGAAATCGGCGCTCAACAAATGGTCGCAGGCGCACGAAGTCGACAACCTGGTGGTGGCCGATGCCGCGCCTTTCAACGGCAACCCCGATAAGAACGTGACGCTGACCATCGTGGCCAACGCCTGGCGGGCCGCCGAACACCTGGCCGACGAAATGAAGAAAGGAAATGTCTAAGATGTACGACCACGCAAAGCCGAGCGAGCCCACAATTAACCCCGACGTCTCCCGCCGCGACCTGTTCCGCATAGTTGGCACCACGCTGCTTTCGGCGGAGCTTCTCTCCGCCCAGGATGTGAAAGACGCTCACGCCGCGATGGCGATGCCGTCGCCCGTCACGGCGAGCAATGTCAAGTCGCTCAACGGCGGACCCAACTATATTCCAAAGCATTTTAACCAGCATCACTTCAAAACAATGCGCCATCTCGGCGATCTGATCATGCCCGCCGATGCCACATCGCCTGCGGCATCGGAAGCCGGTGCCGCTGAATTCATCGATTTTCTTTGCAGCCGCAACGAAGATCTCGCCGCCATTTTCGACGGCGGCCTCGCCTGGCTGGACGAGTTCACCATTCACAAGTACGGCACGGACTTCCTGACCTCGAAACCGGCCGAACAGACGGCCGTGCTGGATCTCGCGTATGGCACGCGCGGCGGCTCGCCCGAGACCGCAGGTGGCGCGCAATTCTTCATGTGGGCGCGCAACATGGTGGTCGATGCCTACTACACCAGCCCGGTGGGTGTGAAGGATATCGGCTACATGGGGAACACGGCGATGAGCTCGTTCAGCGTCCCGCAGGAAGCGGCCGATTACGCTCTGAAACGTAGTCCGTTTGGCTCGTAGGCGGGATTACCACCTGTCCAGGCGTGATGGATATCGCTCCGAAATCCTCCGCTTTGCTGTAAAATGTGGGTACAGCGCTCAGGAGGCGAACCCGGCATGACTGGCAACATTGACACTGGCAAGCAGGAACTTCATCAGCTGATTGACCAGCTTCCCGCTGGGCAGGTTACCGCCGCCGTCCAGTATATGCACTATCTTTGCGCCGACCCGGTTCTCCTGTCGCTTCTCAATGCCCCACCGGACGATGAACCGTATACGGAGGAACAACGGCAGCGCGATGCGGAGGCGGAGGCGTCAATCGCCGGTGGCCGCGGCATTTCTCACGATCAGGTTCTCCATGAGTTTGGTCTTTGAAGCTTCACTTTGTCTGGGCTTCCAGCGCACAGGCAGAACTTTGCAGAATCGAACGCGAGACTGCGATGCGGATTCTGTTCGCATTGACTCGCTACGCTGAGACAGGCGAAGGCGATGTCAAATCCCTGGACGGAACGTTTACTGGGGCACACCGTCTGCGAATCGGAGGCTGGCGCGTCAGATTCCGCAGAGTGCCGGGAGGCACGATTCACGTGCTGGCGGTTGAGAATCGTGGTGAGGCCTACTGAGAGTCGTCGCCCTGAAAAACACTGCTAACCGAAAACACCCGCAGACGTACAACTGATCTTGAAAGGAGCCGGAAAATGCGGGTTCTTCTGCTCATCGCGGGCCTGGCTGCGTCCGCTCAATTCAATCTTCCTGCCCAGACCGAACCGGCTTTCACCGCCGTTTCGATAAAGCCAAACACTGACCCTCCGAACTATTCCATGACTCACCAGATCACGGCGGGACGCGTGCATTTTGTTGGCGTTGCGATACAAACCCTGGTTCTGGACGCCTTTCGCATACAAGACTACCAGTTGTTTTCCCAGACCAACCTCCTGAGAGGAAGGTGGGATGTAGAGGCGACAATGCCGACTGACTCATCCCCGGAACAAGTGGCCTCAATGTTCCGGACTCTGTTAAAGGATCGATTCAGGCTGCAGGAACACTCCGAAAAAAGAGCCATCCCAGTTTATGCCCTTACGAGCGTCCCCGGAAACAAGCTCCAGCCAACAATGGATCCGTCGGGTCGGCTGGTCTTGACTTCGGGAACCCCATCTACGTTCAGGATCTATGGTCGGGGGCCAATGAGCGGGTTAGCCAATCTTCTGGGTCGGCAGGTCGGCCGACCTGTTCTCGACCAGACTGGTCTCGAGGGGCGATATGAGATCGGCCTTGAATATTCCCGGGACGTTAACCTGGAGAATGCCGCCGGAGCGGACTCCTCAGATCCCTCATTATTTACGGTCCTGAAGGAAAAGCTCGGGCTGAAATTAGAGTCGAAGAAGGAAGACATCGACTGCGTTGTCGTCGATAGCGTCACCCTGACTCCGACCCCCAACTAACTGAGGCTTGCGCTACTCAGTAATTTGATATATCGTAATGAGTACATGGCGCGTAAACCCCAGGCTGGTCCGGCATCGGACCCGGAGCTTCTGATTCTCTCCAGTCTCGCGAACGGCGCGAAGCACGGTTACGCAATCCTCAGCGACATCGAAACGTTTTCCGGCGCCCGGCTCGGAGCCGGAACCCTGTACACCGCAATCACGCGGCTGGTGGAAAAGCGCTGGATCGTGCCGGAAGCTCCCAGCGGCAGGCAGCGGCCCTACCGGATCACAGCTGCGGGCGCGGCATGCCTCGAACAGCAATTAAGGGACATGCGCAGAGTGGCGACAATCGGTCTCGGGAGGCTTCGTCTGGCATGAACGCGATCAAACGTTGGACAGTGTCCGTCATCCTGCGCCTTTATCCGGCCAGTTGGCGGCGTGAATATGGCGAGGAACTGGCCGGCATCCTCATGGATAAAAGGCTCGGCCCGGCAGCGCTCCTCGATGTCGTCCGAAGCGCGACAGGCCAGCAACTCCGCATCGGGGAACCGTGGCAGATTCTGGGGACGCCATTGCTCGTTCTCAATCTGGCGATCATAGCCTGGAACATTCTCAACCCGTGGACATACCCCGATAGCACTCTGGATGTATCGCCGACGCAGCGCCTATTGTTCTGGCTTCCCGCGCTGTGTGTGGGATGCTGGACTGTTTTGAGAAATCCCGAACAAGGTCACCCCGGAAGGGCCGCCATGAAGTCTGCGCTGCTGACCAGCTGGCCGGTATCGCTCATTGCAGTGCTCGCCGCGATCGGCATTCTGAGCGTAGTCACTCTGGGACCAGGCGACCTGTCCGGCACAGTAACCCACCACGGCCTGACGATCACGCTCTACGACCGCCTGGGCCGCCCGACTCACCTCTTCCCGCTGTTCGTGCTTCCGATCTTCAACCTTCCTTTTGCCGCGGTGGGCGGCTGTGTCGGAGGGCTGTTGGCGCGGATGTGGCTTCGTATAACCAGCGCAAAAATGGTAAAATAACGACATGGCAGTTCTTGCTGATCGTCTGCAAACAAGCCGTGCCAAAGAGGTTGAAAACGCCCTCGCGAGTGTTCGCATGGAAGGCTTGGAACCGTCCGACGCCGTGAAGGCGATATTCCAGCGTTACGTCGATGGCGACTTAACCTCCGGTGAAATGGAACACGCATTCGATCGGTATTTTGATGCAGAATACGGACCCGTACGTTTACCCGGAAACGACGGTACTTAGAAATCGTCGGGACATCCGGTCCCAGACGGATCTGAGCAGGTTCGAAGCGGACGCTACCGCCCGGCGCATACAGCAGCTGGAGCGCGAACCGATTCGCGGAGCGCTGAACGTCCAGCACCTGCAGGCAATTCATCGCTATATTTTCCAGGATGTCTTTCCCTGGGCCGGCGAATTCCGCACCGTTAACATTGCACGACCCGGCCAATTCTATTTCGCCTTCTCCGAACAGATCCTTCCCTGCCTCAGCAACCTTTTCGATGACCTTCTGCGAGAGCGGCATCTCGCAGACACAACATCCCCCGACGAATTCTGCAATCGAGCCGCGTACTACATGGGCGAACTCAACGCCATCCACCCCTTTCGTGACGGCAATGGCCGCACACAGCGTGAATTCACCCGGCAACTGGCTTTGAAGAACGGCTACACGCTCAACTGGGCCGGAGTGACCCGCGCCGCCATGGGCGAAGCCTCCGCCAAAAGCTTTCAGGAGGCCGACAGTACCGGCCTGGCCGCTATCCTGCGCTCAGCGCTCACATCCTGAAACGCCGGCGCACGCATTGGCAGGTCAATTGCAATACCCGCAATGAGGTAGTAAATATGCCCTTCGTTGAGATCGTGTTGGCCCTGATTCTTGTTGGCGTGGTTGCCTGGTTCCTGAACACCCGAGGCCAGATGGCCGGACCCGTCAGGATGGTCCTCAACGTGGTGCTGATGTTGATTGTGGTGGGAATAGCTTTGTGGCTGATCAATACCTACATTCCGATGGCGGGAGCCATCAAAGACATCCTGAATCTGGTTGTTGTCGTTGCTGTGTGCGTTGGAGTTCTCCGCGCATTTGGCTTATGGGGCGACGTTGTGAGATTCTGGAATCATCTCACTCACAACGAAATTCCACGACCATAAATCAGTCCGGATCAGCCTCGCTTGCGCGCTGATCGGCGCAAGCCTGCTCGGAGGCGCGGCAGCCTCCAGGACGCTGCCCGGCATGCCGCCGGTTCTCGATCCCAATAACCTCTATTCGGAGACCCGCGCCGGCAATTTCAGCCCGGCAGTGAAAGGTTTCCCCGACCGGATCTACGTCCCCAACAGCGGCAGCGACACGGTCGATGTGATCGACCCGCATACGTTCAAAGTCATCGATCACTTCGCCGTTGGGCATCAGCCGCAGCACGTCGTCCCTTCATACGATTTGAAATCCCTGTGGGTGCTGAACGACTTGGGCGACAGCCTGACCCGAATCGACCCGGCCACGGGCAGGAAAGGCGAGACGTTTCCGGTCAAAGACCCGTACAATATGTACTACACGCCCGACGGGAAATACGCCATCGTCGTCGCGGAAAGCAACGCGCATCTGGATTTTCGCGACCCCACTACCCTCAAACTGGTTCAGTCCGTGCCCGTCCCCTGCCGGGGTGTCGACCATATCGATTTCTCGGAAGATGGCCTCTTTCTGGTGGCCAGCTGCGAGTTTTCCGGAAACCTTGTCAGACTAGACGTGGAAAAGAAGGCCGTAGTCGGGACACTGGCGCTGAAGGTGAAAGGCGGAGCCGAAGCAAAGTCCACTACGAAAATGAAAGGTATGGGTGCAGTGGCGATGCGACGCGCCTATGATCTGAAGCAGTCGCCCAGCGGCAGCATGCCCCAGGACGTGAAGACTTCTCCCGATGGCAAAGTCTATTACGTCGCCGACATGTATGCGAATGGCGTCTATATCATCGATGCCGACAAATTTGTTTCCATCGGTTTTATTCCCACGGGACTGGGCGCTCACGGGCTGTATCCGAGCCGCGACTCTAAATTCCTGTATTGCTCCAATCGTGACGAAGGCACCATCTCGGTGATCAGCTTCGCGGACCGTAAGGTTGTCCGGAAGTGGACGATCCCCGGCGGTGGCAGCCCCGATATGGGGGGCGTTTCGAATGACGGAAAGATCCTTTGGCTGTCGGGCCGGTATGACAGCGTGATCTATGCGCTCGACACCTCGGATGGCCACTTGCTGTCGCGCATCCCTGTGGGCAAAGGACCGCACGGCTTGTGCGTCTACCCGCAGCCGGGCCGCTATTCACTGGGACATACGGGCATTCTTCGATAGCGCGATCCCCGCGATAGACAGCCAAACAACCGCCGCCGCGTAGCCCGCCAGCACATCGGTGGGATAGTGAACCCCCATGTAGATCCGCGAGTATCCGATCAGCCCCACGAAGACGACGGTCCCGGCGCGAATGATCGGTCGCCTGGTCGTTAAGACCGCAAGAGTCAGATAAAACACCGTGCCGACCATCGCATGGCCGCTGGGAAAGCTGTAGCTTGCGGGCGTCGCAAGGCCGAAAAACGGCTCCGGCCGAGCCCTGTGGAACCCCAGCTTGAGAAATTGACTCAAAAGCTCCGCTCCGAGATACATTCCGGCGAATCGGGATAGGGGGAAGCCTCACGGCTTCTCCCCTCCCACACCACCGGACATGCGGGTCCGCATCCGGCGGTTCGGCGGGTTAAGCTATTGTGCGACAGTCAATCTCGGAATCCCGAGCGA
>Ga0182024_10001156_pt1 | contig 68361 bp, 58 predicted proteins | sample P32metaG_FD_120480 | JGI IMG/M metagenome (GOLD analysis project Ga0182024, IMG submission 120480) | Permafrost microbial communities from Stordalen Mire, Sweden - P3-2 metaG (Illumina Assembly) | ecosystem: Environmental > Terrestrial > Soil > Wetlands > Permafrost | place: Sweden: Stordalen...
AGATCCCGCTGCCGCAATCGATCGCCGCGCTGTGCAAGGTCAAGCGGGCAGGGGTCGCGCGGCATATCGGCGTCGCCAATTTCAACGTCGCCATGATCGACGAGGCGGTTGCGGTGGCGAGCGAGCCGCTTGCGGCGTTGCAGATCGAAACCCATCCCTATCTCGACCAGAGCAAGGTGGTCGCCGCCGCGCGTCGGCACGGCATGGCGGTGGTCGGCTATTGTCCGCTGGCGCGCGGCAAGGTGCCGGACGACCCGCAACTGCAACGCATCGGCCGCGCCCACGGCAAGACGCCGGCGCAGGTCGCGCTGCGCTATCTCGAACAGGAGGATATCATTCCCATTCCGCGCACCTCGAAGCGCGAGCGGCTCGCCGAAAATCTCGGCAGCCTCGACCTTAAGCTGAGCGATGCGGAGATGGCCGAGATCGACAAGCTCAAACGCCCGGGCGCCCGCATTGTCAGCCCGCCGCAAGCGCCGCAATGGGATACGTGAGCGGGGAACGCATGAGCACCATCGGACTCGTTCCCGCGGTCGAGGCCAAAGGGGCAAGGATTCCGCTCATCGGCCTCGGCACCTGGGAACTGCGCGGCCGCACCTGCGCGCGCCTGGTCGAGCAGGCGCTGCGGCTCGGCTACCGCCACATCGACACCGCGGAAATCTACGACAACGAACGCGAGGTCGGCGAGGGCGTCCATGCCTCCGGCATCGGCCGCGGCGAGGTGTTCCTGACGACGAAAGTCTGGCCGGCGCACTTTGCGCCGCGCGAGCTTGAACGCGCCGCGCGCGAGTCGCTGGCGCGGCTGCGCCTGAGCGAAGTCGATCTCCTCCTGCTGCATTGGCCCAATCCGCAGATTCCGCTGGCGGAGACGCTCGGCGCGCTGTGCAAGGTCAAGCGCGACGGTCTTGCTCGCCACATCGGCGTTTCCAACTTCACCGTGGCGCAGATCGAGCAAGCCGTGCAGGCGGCGAGCGAACCGCTGGTCTGCGATCAGGTCGAATGCCACCCCTTCCTCGACCAGTCGAAAGTGATCGCGGCCTGCCGCAGCCACGACATGGCGGTGGTCGCCTACAGCCCGATCGCGCGCGGCGCGGCGGGCAAGGACGAGGTGCTCGCCCGCATCGGCGCGGCGCACAAAAAAACCGCGGCGCAGGTCTGTCTGCGCTTCCTGGTGCAGCAGAACATCGTCGTCATCCCGCGCACCAGCAAGCTCGAGCGGCTGTCGGAAAACGCCGCGATCTTCGATTTCAAGCTCAGCGGGCAGGAGATGGCCGAGATTGCCGCGCTCGCGAACCGCGACGGCAGGGTGGTCGACTGGGCGTACTCCGGCCGCCAGAAGTGGGACTAATTTTTTTGACGGTCTGAGGGGGCAGCGGGACCGGGCAGGGCCGTCTTACCTTGGCCGGATTGTGGCCTCACCCTTGATTCTTGCAGCAAGGACGTAGAGCCTCGGTGCGCCTTGGGTGGGCCTTGTTCCGCGCCTTTGGGCTCTCGTTGCGCCTGCTGGTGGGCGACGATCCGACCGACAGGGCGGGAGGATGATGAATCGTAGCTTCATGCCGGCCGTCGCGGTGCTGATGCTCGCCGCCGGGCTTGCCGGATCGGCGGCCGCCGGGCCGCTCGAGGATGGCAACGCCGCCTTCGAGCGCGGCGAGTATGCGACCGCGCTGCGGCTGTGGCGTCCGCTCGCCGAGAAGGGCGTTCCCGCCGCGCAATTCGGCCTTGGCATCCTGTACGCCAACGCCGACGGCGTGACGCGGGATTACGCCGCGGCGGTAACTTTGTTTCGCAAGTCGGCCGACAAGGGCTATGCCCGCGCCCAATCCGAGCTCGGACGGCTCTACGCCAACGGCGAGGGCGTGACGCGCGACTATGCGACGGCGGTCGGCTGGTTCCGTAAGGCGGCGGATCAGGGCGACCCCGACGCGCTGCTTGGCCTCGGCATCATGTACGAGAACGGCCAGGGCGTCGTGCAGGACGCCAAGGCGGCGGCGGAGTGGTATCGCAAGGCGGCCGACAAGAACAATCCCACCGCGCAATACGCGCTCGGCATCATGTACTACCGGGGCGCCGGCGTGACGAAGGACCCGGTCAGCGCCCACATGTGGTTCAATCTGGCGGTTGCCGGCGGCGACAAGTTGCAAGCGCCGGTCACCGCCAAGGACGCCGCACAGTATCGCGATATCGTCGCCGCAAGCCTGAAGCCGCCGCAGCTCGCCGAAGCGCAGAAGCGCGCCCGCGAATGGCGGCCGGGCCAGGAAGCGGTAAAGATGGCGGCCGAGAAGGCGGCGGCCGAGAAAGCCGCGGCCGAAAAGGCCGCGGGCGAGGACAGCAAGTAGCCGGCACCGGCCGCGGCCGCCGTGGTGAGGCAGAGGATGACCGGGAGGATAACATGGCGACAAGCGTCAAGCAGATGATGGAGGCCGCCAATGCGGCGGTGCCAAAGATCACGCCGGCCCAGGCGCGCGAGTTGATCGCCAAGGGCCACGCGCTCGTCGTCGACGTGCGCGACGCGCCGGAGGTGGAGAAGAGCGGCAAGGTCGCCGGTGCCGTCCACGTCTCGCGCGGCATGCTGGAGTTCCGCGCCGATCCGGAATCGCCCTACCACGACAAGAACTTCGCCAAGGACAAGACCGTCATCGTCTATTGCGCCTCGGGCGGCCGCTCGGCGCTCAGCGGCAAAGTGCTCAAGGACCTCGGCTACGGCGAGGTCTACAACCTCGGCGCCTTCAAGGACTGGGCCGAGAGCGGCGGGGCGGTCGACAAGCCGGCGTGACCGGGGCGGATCACTAGCCCTCGATGAGCTTCCAGTTCTGGTAGAACGCGAATTTGAAGCTCCGCGTCACCAAGTATATGCCGTTGATGATGGCGCGCATGATGCCCGGAAACGGCGTCGGACGAACCATGTCCACGAACAGGCAATACCGGGTCTGGTCGGTTTCGTTGACCGACTGGTGCATCAGCGTGTCGTCGAAAATGAAAAGCTTGTTCTCCCGCCAATAGTTGATCTTGTCGCCGACGACGATGTACGCCGAGTGATCGTTCATGTCGTTGAGATTGTACAGAATACGCAACGACGCGCGCATGAAGCCAAAATGCTTCGACGTGGAAACCTTCTTGTTGAAGACGGAAACTCCGATCGTCTGGATGTAGTCCCACGGCCGGTGGAACGCTGGAATATCCAGGAACGGGTGCATGTTGACGCCGTACCATCGGAAGAAGATCATCGTGCGCGGAAACTCCTTCGCGCGCTCTTCTAGTTGCTCGACGAGATTCTCCATTTGGGCGATTTGAATGAGATCCTTGACCTCGGCCTGATAGGCCGGCGGCAGATCCTCCACGCGATAGACGCCCTTGTTGACATAAGGGAGCGACAGCAGGTCCAGCAGCGTGTTGAACGGCGACAGCATCCAGGTCAGGAAGCCGTTGCCGATGAAGTAGCGCCGCAACGTTGAAGGATCCAATCCCGAGTTGCGGTTGACGTCGTAGGCGCCGCAGATCAGATAGAACAGCGCGATTTTTGGAAAAAAATACGCGAACGGGGCGAGCACGCAGAGCGGGAACAGCACGCGCCGGACCGTGTATTTGCATACTCTGGTCGCGAGCGCTCTGCCCCTGAGAGGTTCGGCGAAGGTTGTACTCACGAACGACTTCCCCAGCGTTGCGCAATGTTCGGCACCGGGCATCCGCGGCACCGATTGCGCCATATCGAGACTACTGGCGGTTGTAATAGCGCTTTTGGGGATTGTTGGGAAGTCGGCGTTCGGTCTTGGTGAGCAGCCCCTCTTCCTTGCCCGGAGTCGCTAGAATTCGACGTCGAGTTCCTCGAGTTCGTCGGGCTCGACCTTGGCGGCGGCCAGCCATTCCTCCATCTCCGGCAGCGCCATGATGGTTCGGCAATACTGCGCCGAGGCCGGATCGAGCGCGACGTCATAGGTGAGGAACCGCGTGCAGACCGGCGCATACATGGCGTCCGCGGCGCAAGGTTTTGCGCCGAACAGGTAAGGCCCTCGGTAGTGCTCCAGGCATTCGCGCCAGATCGCGGTGACGCGATCGATGTCGGCGCGCGCGCCCGCCCATGATTTGAAGCCCGGGAAGTGCGCCTTGACGTTCATCGGCAGCGCCGAGCGCAAATTGCTGAAGCCGGAATGCATCTCGCCGCAGATCGCCCGGCAATGGGCGCGTTGCCCCGCTTCGGCCGGCAGCAGGCCGGCTTCGGGATGAAGCTCGTGGAGGTATTCGGCGATCGCCAGCGTGTCCCAGACCTTGAGGCCGTCATGGTTGAGGCGCGGCACCAGGAAGGAGGGCGACAGCAGCAGCAATTCCGCGCGCGTCGAGGGGTCGTCGGTGCCGACGTGCTGCTCCTCGAAATCGAGCTTTGCCATTTTGCAGAGCAACCAACCGCGCAGCGACCACGAGCCGTAGTTCTTGCTGGCGATCGTCAGGGTGGCTTTCGACATACGACGCCTCTCGCGGAAATAAGGTGCTAAATCAAAATCTTCTACTTAAGTTCTCGCCCGCTGCGGCAGCGTTGGAAAACACCCAGGCCGCCGGCCCATCACGGCTGTGCAGGATGTTCATATTCCTGTCGCAGTGCAACAAAAAATGCACTACCTTTCCACCGCTGGGGGGTTCCGGGGTATGCCGTCACCGGACGGCCCGCGGTGCCCGTGGGCACGACGGGATGCTGTACCTCGCCTATCAACTGCAATCCGACATCATGGCCCCCCTGCGGACGTGGGCCAGCCTTGCGTCCAAGGCCGGAGGTTTGCCGCTCTCGCCCGGCCATCCGGCGATGCGCAACCTCACCGCGGTCTACGAATTGATCGCGCGGGCCGGCCTGACGCACACCCGCCCGCCGTTCGGCATCAGCTCCGTCAGCGTCGGCAATCGGCAGGTCGAGGTGCGCGAGGAGGCCGTGGCGACGACGCCGTTCGGCACGCTCCTGCATTTCAAGAAGGACGTCGCGACGGCGCAGCCGCGCGTCCTCATGGTGGCGCCGCTGTCGGGCCACTTCTCGACGCTGCTGCGCGAGACCGTGCGCACCATGCTGCCCGAGCACGACGTCTTCATCACCGACTGGCACAATGCGCGCGACGTTCCGCTGACCGCCGGCCGCTTCGGTTTCGACGAATACATCGAGCATCTGATCAAGTTCATGGAGGCGATGGGGCCGGGCACCCACGTTCTCGCGGTGTGCCAGCCCTGCGTCGCGGTCCTCGCCGCGGCGGCCGTCATGGCGCAAGCCGGCAGCACGGTGCAGCCCAAGAGCATGACCTTGATGGCCGGGCCGATCGACACGCGGGTCAACCCGACCAAGGTCGACGAGCTTGCCAACGAGCGTTCGATCGAGTGGTTCGAGCGCACGCTGACGGCGGCGGTACCGCTGCGCTATCCGGGCGCGTTCCGCCGCGTCTATCCGGGCTTCGTTCAGCTCACCGCCTTCATGAGCATGAACGTCGAGCGGCACGTCAAGGCGCATCGCGAGCTGTACGACAATCTCGCCAACGGCGAGCTCGAGAAGGCGGCGGTGACCAAGGCCTTCTACGACGAATATTTTGCCGTTCTCGACCTCACCGCCGAGTTCTATCTGGAAACCGTGCGCATCATCTTCCAGGAGCACTCACTGCCGCTCGGCAAGCTCGCCTGGCGCGGCGAGCGCGTCGATCCGACCGCGATCCGCCGCACCATGCTGCTGACCGTAGAGGGCGAGCGCGACGACATCTGCGCCGTCGGCCAGACCGTGGCGGCGCACGATCTGTGCAGCAAGCTGCGCCCCTATCTCAAGCGCCACCACCTGCAAGCGGGCGTCGGCCACTACGGCGTGTTCAGCGGCAAGCGGTGGGAGAGCCAGATCTATCCGATTCTGAAGAACGTGATCCTGTCGAGCGACTAGACCAGCTGGCTAGCTCGGTGTCCGCCGGGGCAAGCGTGCGCGTCGGTCCATAACCGAGCGGCGGTCGGGCTCGACACGACGTTCGCCTTGTTGCTGCTTCTTCTCTTCGGAACGCGTATCGAAGCCAGAGCGTCTGTCACGGCCTGAGCGCCTGCCAACACCTGACCGGCGCTTCTTGCCCGAACGCTTCTCTTCGGTGGTCATGCGCCATCCTCCATTGTGCGTTCAGTCACGAACCCTGGAGAGATTACACGGCGGATTTTAGCTGATTCGGTGCACTATCGCTTCGCTGCTTTGTGACCTGACGCGTCACCAGTTTAAGGGCTCCACAAATTAGCTCACCGCATCGCCGCCGCGATGTTGCCGCCGTCCACCGTGGTGACGTCGGCGGTGGTCTTGAGCGCCAGCGCCTGGTGCAGGAAGGCCTGCGCCACATCGTCGGCGGTGACTTCGCGGCCGAGCAGGTTGCCGGCCATGTAGTCCTTCTCGCTGAGCCCGCGCGCCTTGGCGCGCGAGGCGATCATGCCGGGCGTGAGCAGGCCGGAGCGGATGCGGTCGGCGTTGACCGCGTTGGCGCGGATGCCGTCGGCGCCGTAATCGAGCGCGTATTGGCGCATCAGCGCCAGCAGCGCCGCCTTGGGCACGCCGTAGGGACCGAAATTCGGACCCGGATTGACCGCCTGCTTGGAGACGTTGAAGAGAAGGCACCCGCCGCTGCCTTGCGCCAGCATGATCCTGATCGCGGCTTGCGCGACGCGCTGGTGGCCGAAGAAATTGAGCTCAAAACTCTTGCGCAAGGTCGCCTCGTCGACCTCGCCGATGCGGCCCTGCCAGGCTGCGCCGGCGTTGCTGACGACGATATCCACGCCGCCGAAGGTTTGCGCGACCGCGTCGAACGCCGCGTTGACCGATGCGGCATCGGTCACGTCGCAGGCGACCGCCAGCGCGGTCGGGCCGACCGCGCGCGCTGCTTCGCGCGCGGCGGCGAGGTTGACGTCGAGCAGCGCCACTTCCGCGCCGGCCGCCGCAAAAGCCTTCGCGGTCGCGGCGCCGATCGCGCCGGCCGCGCCGGTGACGGCGGCGATCGCTCCGGCGAGCGGCCGCTCCTGGCGCGCGCCGAGCTTGGCCTGTTCGAGCGGCCAGTATTCGCAATCGAACATGTCGGCTTCGGAGATCGATTCGAAGCGGCTGATCGCCTCGGCGTCGCCGACACCCTCGACCCACGCTTGCGCGATGTCGGCGGCGATCACGGCGTCCTGCTTGGAGCGGCCCAGGCCGAACAGGCCGAGACCGGCCACGAGCACGACACGGGGCTCAGGATCGAGCTCATGCTTGATGCCGCCGGCGCGCGCGTTGTGACGCTTGAAATAGGCCCGGTAGCGCTCGGTGAACCGATCCGCGGCTTTGCGGGCGGCGCCGGCGAAGGCGTCGAGCTTGCCGTCCTCGGCAGGCGGCAGAACGAGCGGCCAGTTCTTGGTGCGGATGGTGTGGTCCGGCGTTATCACACCGCTTTCACTGAGGCGGCCTAAGTCCTTGCTCCTCATGAAATTCAGGATGCTGTCGCCGCCGCGGAATTCGATCACGAAGCGGTGCCAGGCGCCTTCGATTCTTTCGTCCTTGGCGCTGCAAGCGCCGCGCACGATCGGCGCGACCCGCGCCAGCGCGGCGGCGCTGCGCTGCGCCGGCGCCGTGACGGCGACGGCCTTGCGGTGGCGAGCGATAAATTCCTCGGCGCGCGACACCATCTCGATCATGCGCTCGTAGGCCTCGCGCGCGCTTTCGGCGAAGGTGACGATGCCGTGTTTGCCCAGAATGAGCCCGTCGCTCGGCTTGCTGCGCTCGAACACCTCGATCGCCTGCTTGGCGAGGCCGAAGCCGGGCATGACGTAGGGAACGAAGGCCAGCCGGCCGCCGAAAGCGTCGGCGCACTTTTGCTCGCCGTCCGGCTGATCGATCAGGCTCAGCACCGCGGTGGCGTGGGTGTGATCGACGAATTTTTGCGGCAGGAAGGCGTGCAGCATCATCTCCACCGACGGATTGGGCGCCACCGGATCGATCAGGTTTGCGCGCTCGATGGCGACGAGCTTTTGGTCGTCGACGCTATCGAGCGCGCGCAATTTGCGCATGGGCAAAAGCCGCACCGCCGGCAGCCCCGCCGGCTCGATCGCGGCCATATCGGCACCGGTCGCCTTGACGCGCAACACCTCGACCTCCTCGCCGAGCAGGTCGCGCATGCGCAGCTTCACCGAAGTGTTGCCGCCGCCGTGAAGGACAAGCTTGGGGTCGCGGCCGAGGAGCCGCGTGGTGTAGACCCGCAGCGCCAGGTCGTGCTCGATCCCCGATTTCGCGCCGTGGGCGACGGCGGCTTGCGCGTCACGCTCGACCCACCCGCTCTTCATGGCGCGCTCCGAGGCGTGTCGAGATTTACGCCGGGTGGCGCGGACGCGGGCCCGCGCCCGGCATCAGCCGGAAAAGCCACCCGCACCGACGGATCGTCAGCCGCCGGCAAAACGGCGTGACCACCATCCGGTCCGGCGCGGCCGATTGGCGGCGTCGGTCTCATCGGCCTCGGTGATGACCGGCTCCGGGACCGGACTTGCCGGCTCCATCGGCGCCGGCGGCATCGGGGAATCCTCGTTGGTGGTCATCGGCGCCGGCTCGCGCACGGTCGAACGCCGGCGCGGCCGCTCCGCCTCGGCCGGCGGCGCCGCGGGTTGCGCCGGTTCCGGGTGCATCGGCAGGTCGAGCGCGGACGGCGGCGCGGCGTCGAGGTCGGCGACCGCCTCATTGAGGTCGGTGTCGGCTGCTCCCGCGGGAGCGACCTCATCGGCAGCCGCGAACGTGTGCTCCGACGGTTGCGGCGCGCGATCGTCCGAGGCCGTCGCGGCATCGCCATTGCGCTCATGCCGGTTGCGCCGGCCGCCGCGTCGGCCGCGCCGCCGCCGGCGCCGCTCGCCGTCGCGCTCCGTCCCGTCTGTTCGCTCGCCGTTTTCCGCGCCTTGCCCCCGCTCCGCGGTTTCTTCGTGAACCGGGTCGCCATGCGTCTCGCCGAACACCTCTACGCCCGGCGTCTCGTCATCGATTGCGGCGGCATGCTCGCCGGCCGGCTCGGCCGTCTCGTCATGGAGCGGCGAGGGCCTTTCGCCGGCGCCACCGCGGCGGCCGCGCCGTCGCCGTCGCCGCGATCCGGCTTCGGCCGGCTCCGGCGCAAGGGCGGTCGAGGCCGCCTCGGCGTCCACGTCCTCGGGGGCCTGGGTTTCTTTCTCTTCGAGGTCGTCGTCGTCCTCGAGCGGCGCGGCGACGGTCTGGTTCTGCTCGGCAAGCGCCTTCGCCGCCTCGACCGAATGCACCTGCTCGCCGCGCTCGATCACGAAAGCCTGCGGCGCGGCGACCGACGCGTCAGCAACGACCGTGATGGTGATGGCGAACTGCTCCTCCAGGGCGCGCAGATGCGCCCGCTTCTGGTTGAGCACGTAGAGCGCCACGTCGGGCCGCGTGCGGGCGATGAGATTGTGGGTCGCGCCGCGCATCAACTGCTCCTCGAGCGCGCGCAAAACCTGCAAAGCGAGCGACGACACCGAGCGGACATGGCCGCTGCCGCCGCAATACGGGCATTTCTCGGTCGAGCTTTCCAGCACGCTCGCGCGGATGCGCTGGCGCGACATTTCCAGCAGGCCGAAATGCGAGATGCGGCCGACCTGGATGCGGGCGCGGTCCTGCTTGAGGCATTCCTTCAAGCGCCGCTCCACCGAGCGGTTGTTGCGCTTCTCGTCCATGTCGATGAAGTCGATGACGATCAGCCCGGCGAGGTCGCGCAAGCGCAGCTGCCGGGCAATTTCGTCGGAGGCTTCCATGTTGGTCTTGAGCGCGGTGTCCTCGATATGGTGCTCGCGCGTGGCACGGCCGGAATTGACGTCGATGGCAACCAGCGCCTCGGCCTGGTTGAGCACGATGTAGCCGCCCGAGCGCAGCTGCACGACCGGCGAGAACATGGCGTCGAGCTGGTTCTCGACGCCGTAGCGCGACAGCAGCGGCTGGGTGTCGGCATAGGGCTTTACGTTCTTCGCATGGCTCGGCGTGAGCATGCGCATGAAGTCCTTGGCCTCCTGGTAGGCTTCGCTGCCGGCGACGATCACCTCGTCGATGTCCTTGCTGTAGAGGTCGCGGATCGAACGCTTGACCAGCGAGCCTTCCTCGTAGACGAGCTTCGGCGCCGTCGATTTCAGCGTCAGGTCGCGCACCGTCTCCCACAGGCGCATCAGATACTCGAAGTCGCGCTTGATCTCGGTCTTGGTGCGGCTGGCGCCGGCGGTGCGCAGGATCACGCCCATGCCCTCGGGCACTTCGAGCTCCTGGGCGATCTCCTTGAGGCGGGTGCGATCCTCGGAGCTGGTGATCTTGCGGCTGATGCCGCCGCCGCGCGCGGTGTTGGGCATCAGCACCGAATAGCGGCCGGCCAGCGACAGGTAGGTCGTCAGCGCGGCGCCCTTGGTGCCGCGTTCTTCCTTGACCACCTGGACCAGCATCACCTGGCGGCGCTTGATCACCTCCTGGATCTTGTACTGGCGGCGGTAGCGCGGCGCGCGATCGGGCAGCTCCTCGAGCGCGTCCGAGCCGCCGACGGATTCGACGATCTCGTCGCTGGCGTCTTCATCGTCGCCGTTCTCCGCGGCGTCGCCGTTCTCGGCGCCATCGCCGTTCTCGGCGCCGTCGCGGCGGTGATCGTGCGTTGCGACCTCCTGGTCGTGAGCCTCGTGCGCGAGGTCGTCGCCTTCCTCGTCATCGGCGTCGGACATCGCAACCGCCGGCGCCTCGGCGACCGGCGCATCATCCAATTCGCTCGGCTCGGCCGGTTCAGCGTCGTCCCACGCGGCCTCGGCCGAGGCCGGCTCGACCGACTCTGCCGGTGCCGCGCTGTGCGCATCGGCCTGCGCCGGCGCTTCGTCGTCGACGCCCTCGCGGGTGGGCTCGGGCGCAGGCCATTCGCCGGCCGCGGACGCTTCCGGCATCTCCTCGCCGTCGGTTGAGTCGCGCTCTGGCGCCCCGGTCGGCTCGCTGCGCACCACAGCCTCGTCGCGGCGCGCCGGGGAGACCCTGCCGCGGTGGCGATGGCGGCGCGAGCGGCGGTCGGCCTCGTCGTCGGCGGCGCGCTGGACGCGCTCCTCCTCGTCGATCAGCGCCTGCCGGTCGGCGACCGGGATCTGATAATAGTCCGGATGGATTTCGCTGAAGGCGAGGAAGCCGTGGCGGTTGCCGCCGTAGTCGACGAACGCGGCCTGCAGCGACGGCTCGACCCGCGTTACCTTCGCCAGATAGATGTTGCCGCGCAGCTGCTTGCGGTTCGCGGACTCGAAGTCGAATTCCTCGACGCGGTTGCCGCGCAAAACGACCACCCGGGTCTCCTCCGGATGGGTCGCGTCGATGAGCATTTTGTTGGCCATGGGCTGATCTCTTGAAGGCCGACGTGCCGTCGCCCGCGCGCCGCAGCGGCGAGGGAGGACGGCGGATCGGCTCGATTGTCGGTGAATGGGACGGATCGGAAACCACGAGCGCAGCGATCGGGACTCCGTGAACCGGCGAGCGCCGCATGAACGCTGCCGCCACGATTAGATCGAACCTCGACTCGCTCCTCGTACATGAACTCCAAACCGCAATGGCACGGCGGCAGCTGGCGCCGCCGCGATTTCTTTCGCGTGCTCACGGCACCGGCGCGATACGTCCGCAGCAGGGCTGTTCGCCTGCTGGCACACACATCGCGCGCGAGGCCCGGTTGTCCTCTTCCTCGAGGGTATCGGCGTCGCTTGCCCGTTCCGCCGTCAGCGCCGCCATGTCCGCCTGAAGGCGTATGCTTCAAGCCATGGCGTCTGAGGGGCCCGTAAGCGGCGATCCACCCCTGGTTCCCCTGATCTCTTCGGGAAGCCAGTCGCGGCGGACGTGCCGGATGCCCTAACGCGACACAACCGGAACCTTGCACCGTTAGCATGCTCTTCATACGGCCCCCGATGGGGAATTGGCAAGCCGCCTGTGGGGTTTGGCACAATGAAGGCGATTTTCTCCACCCCGAAGCACGACTTCCGCCAATATTTAGGTTTCGATTAACCACGCGTTCCGTATGGAGTAAGGCGGGCAGGGATGGATCGGGACCCCATGGTTGTGCGGGCGCCATATTGGGCCTTGCTGTTCGGGCTCCTCTTTGCCGGCGCCGCAGCGGCGGGGGACCAACCGGCGCCAGCGCCGGCCCAACCGGCAGCCGACTCATATCCGGTGGCAACCGACATGCGGCTCGGTGGCGATGACGCCCAGACCCGATTCGTCATGGATTTGAGCCGCAAGATCGAGTTGCAGGCCTTCACGCTCGCCGACCCCTACCGGGTGGTGCTCGATATCCCGCAGATGACCTTCAAGCTTCCCGCCAAGGCCGGCGACAGCGGCCGCGGCCTGATCAAGGCCTTCCGCTTCGGCCTCGTCATGCCGGGCGGTTCGCGCATGGTCTTTGATGTGGTCAAGCCGGTGCGGGTCGACAAGGCCTTCGTCGTCGATGCGGCGGGCGGCGCCCCGGCGCGGCTGGTGCTCGATCTGGTGCCGACCGATCGCGAGAGCTTCCTGCACAAGATGACGATCGAGAGCAAAGGCGAGCACGCCGAGCTGCGGACCGAGCGCAGGCCGCAGGCCGACAACGGCGACCCGCGCCCCCTCGTGGTGCTCGATCCCGGCCACGGCGGCATCGACACCGGTACCAAGGGGGCGAGCGGCGAGCAGGAAAAGGACATCGTCCTCGACTTCGCGCAACGCCTGCGCGAGCGTATCGAGAAGACCGGCAAATACCGGGTGCTGATGACGCGCAGCGACGACACCTTCATCGCGCTCGCCGATCGCGTGCGCATGGCGCGCGCCGCCGGCGCCGCGCTGTTCATGTCGATCCATGCCGACGCCTTGCCGCGCCGCGAGGGCGATGCGCAGGGTGCCACCATCTATACGCTCTCGGAAACCGCCACGGACCGGGAAGCCGAGCGGCTCGCCGAGCAGGAGAACCGCGCCGACGTGATCGCCGGCGTCGATCTCAAGTCCGAGCCCGACGACGTCGCCGGCATCCTGCTCGACCTCGCGCAACGCGAAACCAAAACGTTTTCGGTCCAGTTCGCGCACAAGCTCCTGGCCGACTTGAAGGCGGCGACGCGGCTGCACAAGAATCCGCTCAAATCGGCGGGCTTCCGGGTGCTGCGGGCGCCGGACGTGCCGTCGGTCCTGCTTGAGCTGGGCTACGTGTCGAACAAGCAGGACCTGCAATCGCTGCTTTCCGACGCATGGCGCAACCGCACGGCGGATTCGGTCGCGCAGGCGGTCGACGGCTATTTCTCGACCCACGTGGCCGGGGCTGCGGCCGGGGCCAACTGAGGGCCGGGGCACGGCGATGATGTGCCTGAAAACGCGCCATAAAGCGCGTCCACAGGGGGTCCGGCGCTTCGCGGCGGCCTCAGTTTGAACAAAAAACGGAGCGACGACACGTGGTGACCAGTGGGTCCGGTGACGGGGTAAAGCCAATACTGCGAGATTGCTTCCTCCGGGAAGATTGCTTGCTACGGGCGAGGCGGAACTTGAGTCGGCCGGGCGCATGCACCGGCGCGGGTCGGGCGGGGCGTTGGCAATGAAGCTGCTGTTGCGATTCCTGGGCTTTCTGTTCGCGACCGGATCCATCGTGTTCCTGGTCGGCGTAGCGGCGACCGCCGGCCTGATGTGGCATTTCTCCAAGGACCTGCCGGACTACTCGCAGCTTCAGGACTATGAGCCGCCGGTGATGACCCGCGTGCACGCCGGCGACGGCTCGCTGCTCGCGGAATATGCCAAGGAGCGGCGGCTCTATCTTCCGATCCAGGCCATCCCGAAGCTCGTCACCAACGCCTTTGTCGCGGCCGAGGACAAGAACTTCTATCAGCATCCCGGCGTCGACATTTCCGGCATCGGCCGCGCCGCGCTGCTCTATGTCCAGAACTTCGGCAGCAATCGCCGGCCGCAGGGCGCCTCCACCATCACCCAGCAGGTCGCCAAGAACTTCCTGTTGTCGAACGAGGTGTCGTTCCAGCGCAAGATCAAGGAGGCGCTGCTCGCGCTCAAAATCGAGCGCACCTATTCGAAGGACAAGATCCTCGAACTCTACCTCAACGAAATCTATCTCGGCTTCGGCGCCTATGGCGTGGCGGCGGCCTCGCTGCTCTATTTCGACAAGTCGGTGCATGAGCTGACGATCGCGCAGGCCGCCTATCTCGCCGCGCTGCCCAAGGGGCCGAACAACTACAATCCGTTCCGCCGCCACGACGAGGCGGTGACGCGTCGCAACTACGTGATCGACCGTATGGTCGAGGACGGCTATGTGTCGGCCGCGGCCGGCGACAAGGCGCGCAAAGAGCCGCTCGACGTCACCGTGCGGCCGGCCGGCGCCCACACCTTCGCGGCGGAGTATTTCACCGAGGAGGTGCGGCGCTACATCTTCGAAAATTACGGAGAGAAGAAGCTCTACGAGGGCGGTCTCTCGGTGCGCACCACGCTCGAGCCCAAGCTCCAGGTTTTGGCGCGCAAGACCATGATCGGCGGGCTCGTCGCTTTCGACGAGGCGCAAGGCTTCCGCGGCCCGCTCACCAAGATCGAGCTCGCCGGCGACTGGGGCGTCAAGCTCGCCGACGTGAAATCGCTGGCGGATGTCGATCCCTGGCGCATGGCGGTGGTGCTCGACGTCAACGACCAGTCGGCGCGCATCGGCCTGCAGCCGGGCCGCGATCCCGGCGGCGCCGTGATCAAGGACCGCGAAGTCGGGATCGTGACGCTCGAAGGCGTCAAATGGGCGAAGCCGGCCGGCGGCCCGGCCAAGCCGATTCAGCGCGTCAGCCAGGTGCTCAATGCCGGCGACGTCGTCTATGTCGAGCCGATGGCCGAGAAGGGCCAGTTCCGGCTGCGCCAGATGCCGGAAATCTCCGGCGCCATGGTGGTGATGGACCCGCATACCGGCCGCGTGCTGGCGATGGTCGGCGGCTTCTCGTTCGACCAGAGCCAGTTCAACCGGGCAACCCAGGCGCTGCGCCAGCCTGGCTCCTCGTTCAAGCCGCTGGTTTATGCAACGGCCCTCGACAACGGCTACACGCCCTCGACCATCGTCATGGACGCGCCGCTCGAGATCGATATGGGGCAGGGCGGCGGCGTGTGGCGGCCGGAAAACTACGGCGGCAAGTTCTATGGCCCCTCGACGCTGCGCTTCGGCCTCGAACAGTCGCGCAACGTCATGACCGTGCGGCTCGCCCAGGACATCGGCATGCCGCTGATCGCCGAATATGCCAGGCGCTTCGGCGTCTACGACGAACTTCCGGCTTATCTGTCCTACGCGCTCGGCGCCGGCGAGACGACGGTGATGCGCATGGTCACCGCCTATTCGATGCTCGACAATGGCGGGCGCCGGGTGAAGCCGACGCTGATCGACCGCATCCAGGACCGCTACGGCCACACCATCTACAAGCACGACGAGCGCGAATGCATCGGCTGCAACGCCACCAAATGGGAGAACCAGAGCGAGCCGACGCTGGTCGATCGCCGCGAGCAGGTGATCGATCCGATGACCGCCTATCAGATCACCTCGATGATGGAGGGCGTGGTGCAGCGCGGCACCGCGACGGCGGTGCGAGAAGTCGGCAAGCCGATCGCCGGCAAGACCGGCACCACCAACGACGAGAAGGATGTCTGGTTCATCGGCTATTCGCCCGACATCGTCTGCGGCGTCTACATGGGCTTCGACAAGCCGCGGCACATCGCGCGTGGCGCGACCGGCGGCCACCTCGCCGCGCCGGTGGTCAAGGATTTCCTGAAAGTCGCGCTCGCCGACAAGCCGCCGATCCCGTTCCGCGTGCCGCCCGGCATCAAGCTGATCCGCGTCGACGCCAGGACCGGCATGCGCGCCGGCCCGGGCGACCCGAAGGTCATCCTCGAGGCCTTCAAGCCGGGCACCGCGCCGCCCGACAACTACTCCGTCATCGGCGCCGAGACCGCCAATGGCGGCGCGCTCCCCGTCACGCCCGACGCCGACCGCGCCATCCGCACCGGGACCGGCGGGTTATATTGAGATTGGGGATTGGGATCAGGGATCCGGCAGGACGCAAGCCCTTTGAGTTCCGGCATCGAAATCCCATATGTGGCGTGACTTTTGATACCTGACAGCTTAATTGCCGACAGCCATGCGCGCAGAAATCGAGACCATCGTCGAGGAGATCAAGCAGTCCGCCGGGCTGCTGAGGAGGCATCTTTGACGTCGACAAGGCGCGCGCGCGGCTTGCCGAGCTGAACCGGCAGGCCGAAGACTCCAATCTGTGGAACGATCCGCAGCGCGCCAGCCGCGTCATGCAGGAGCGCACCGCGCTCGACGATCAGCTCGCCGCGCTCGCCCGCATCGATCAGGAGCTTGACGATCAGGCGATGCTGATCGAGCTCGGCGAGGCCGAGAAGGATCAGACGGTCGTCGCCGAAGCCGAAGGTGCCTTGCGCAAGCTCAAGGTCGAGGTCACGCGCCGCGAGCTCGAGGCGCTGCTTTCGGGCGAGGCCGACGCCAACAACTCCTACCTCGAAGTGCATGCCGGCGCCGGTGGCACCGAGAGCCAGGACTGGGCCAATATGCTGCTGCGCATGTATGTGCGCTGGGCCGAGCAGCACGGCTACAAGATCGACTATATCGAGGAGACCCAGGGCGAGGAGGCCGGCATCAAGTCGGCCACCATCGAGATCAAGGGCCGCAACGCCTACGGCTGGCTCAAGACCGAGAACGGCGTGCACCGGCTGGTGCGCATTTCGCCGTTCGACGCCAACGCGCGCCGGCACACCTCGTTCGCCAGCGTCAACGTCTATCCGGTGGTCGACGACCGCATCAATGTCGACATCAAGGAGGCGGACGTGCGCGTCGACACCATGCGCGCCGGCGGCGCCGGCGGCCAGCACGTCAACAAGACCGAATCCGCGATCCGCCTAACCCACATCCCGACCAACATCGCGGTGGTGTGCCAGAACGACCGCTCGCAGCACCGCAACCGCGCCCAGGCCTGGCAGATGCTGCGCGCCAAGCTCTACGAGCTCGAACTGAAGAAGCGTGAGGAAAAGGCCGCCGCCGCGCAGGCCGCCAAGACCGACATCGGCTGGGGCCACCAGATCCGCTCCTACGTGTTGCAGCCCTACCAGATGGTGAAGGACCTGCGCACCGGCGTCGCAACCTCGAACACCGGCGCCGTGCTCGACGGTGACATCGACCAGTTCACCCAGGCGGCGCTGGCCCAAAAGGCCTTCGGCACCGCGCCGGCGGACGTCGAGGACGTGGAGTAGTCTTGCAAGGCGAAGCGTCGGGCGTGCGTGCGCTCAGGGCCGGATGCCGGGGCCATCGCCCCATGGTGCCTAGCCGCCGAACAGCCGCGCGCCGGCATCCAGAAATTTCTGCGGATTGACTGCCTCGCCGTCGACGCGGGTCTCGTAGTGCACGTGCGGTCCGGTCGAGCGCCCGGTCGAGCCGAGCTTGCCGACCACCTGGCCGACGCGGATCTTGTCGCCGACGGCGACGTCGATTTCCGAAAGGTGGCCGTAGCGCGTCGCGAGCCCGTTGCCGTGATCGACCTCGACCATCTTGCCGTAGCCGCCGCTCCAGCCCGCCGAACTGACCGTTCCGGCCGCTGTCGCATGGATCGGCTCGCCGTAATCGCCGCGGAAGTCGATCCCGGTATGCATCGCCGCCGCGTGCTGGAAAGGATCGATGCGCACGCCGAACGGCGAGCTCATCTCGATCTCGCCGGTCACCGGCTTGCGCAGCGGCACGGTGACGAGCGATGCGCTGAGCCGCTCGGCGTAGGCGCGCGCGATGTTGATGCGGGTCAGCGTCCGCTCAAAGCCCTGGCTTTCGGGCGGCAGCTTGACTGGCACGAACGGGCCGCCCATCCCCGGCGGCGCGGCTTGGGGCTTCAGCCCGAGGTCGGCAAAAACGCCGCGCATTCTGCGCACCTTGTCTTCGTAGCGCTCCTGCATTTCGCTGAGCATCGCCGACTGGCTCGTCTCGACGCGGTCGAGCGAACCGTCGATGCGTGCGAGCTTGCCGGCGATGTCGGTGTCCTTGCCGCCGGTGCCGGTGACCGCGCGGTAGAGTTCGAGCATGGCGCCGTGCTCGCCGCGCGGTGAGGATTTGGCCGCGCCCGCGCCGGCATCGCGGGCGCCGGGCCTGATCGAGCCGGTCGCCGTCGGATCGGCAGTGCCGCTGAGCGCCGCGGCGCGCGACTCCAATGTCGCCTGGCGGTGCAGCAGATCGCTGAGCTTCTGCTCGAACTGCTCCTGATCGAGGAGCTGGCGGCTGGTGGTGCGGTCGATCTGCGCGCGCAGTTCGGCGATGCGGTCCTCATAGGCGAACTGCTGCTCGGCCTGGTGCGCGATCAAACCCCTGAGCACGTCGTCACGGAAGGCAAAATAGGTCGCGGTCGCGACCGACCAGGTGGCCATGACCATGACGGCGCCGACCGCGATCCAGAACGCCACCGGCCCCAACCGGACCTGCCGTCCCGCATGCACGATCGTGTAGCCGGATCCGGCCTGCTGGCTTGCGTCGTGGCGGCGCGACTCGACCCGGCGCGCGCCATCGCGCCTGGCATATTGCGCACGCGGCGTCTGCTGCGACGAAGACGCGGTCCACTGCGACATTGACGCTTCCCACCCCGGCCGGTCCACGTGGAACCAGCCGCACCGGGGGAGGATTTGAGCCGGGTATGGTTAATATTCTGCAAAAGCGGAACTGCATTTTCTCGCCTTGGGTAAACGCATCGGCAATTGGCACTCCTCACAGCGCCTTGGCGGAAGCGAGTACCTCTTCGGCGTGGCCAGTGACCGACACTTTGGGCCAGACCCGGGCAATGCGGCCGTCGGGTCCGATCAGGAACGTGGTGCGCACGATGCCCATGAATTTGCGGCCATACATCGATTTTTCCCGCCACACGCCGTAGGCCTCGAGCAGGCGATGCTTTTCGTCGGAGCCAAGCGCGATGGCGAGCTTGTGCTTGGATTTGAAGGCGTCTTGCGCCGTCACCGGGTCGGCCGAAACGCCGACGATCTCGGTCCCGGCGCGGCTGAAGGCGGCCTTGAGGCGCGAGAAGTCGATCGCCTCCTTGGTGCAGCCGGTCGTGTCGGCCCGCGGATAGAAATAAAGCACCAGCTTGCGCCCGGCGAAGTCGGCGAGCGAAACGCTGCCGCCGCCGTCGCGGGGCAGGGTGAAGGCCGGGGCCTTGGCGCCCTCAGCGAGGCTTTGGGCCGAGTTCTTGGTGTTGTTCTTGGCCTTCCCGGAGGCCTGATGCGGGGTCATACGCCTTCCTTTCGACGCTTTCCAAAGGACATTCTGTCCTGCCAGACTATGCACGCGGGGACGGGGTCGGGGGATGGGGTCGGTCCCGGGATCGTGCGTGCCGTCTGAGCATTTGGCTGCGACATCTTTCTGACGGCACCGGTCGAGGGGACGCCCGAGGGGGCATGACGTACCAGGATAGGCAGAACGGGTCGCTTCCGAAATGGGAGGCTAACCCGCGTCGGCGCGGCAGCCCAGTTACGGCTCGCCGCGGCGGACGCTTTGCCGATAGTCTGTATGTGGCGGCCTACCGGCGCCTCCTCGCCGAGCATCGGCGCATCCTGCGCCGGGTCGGCATCGGGGCGGGCATCGTGCTCGGGCTTTTGCTGCTCGGCGGCGTCGGCCTGTGGTGGCGGCTCGGCAGTGGACCCATTCAACTCGACGTCGTGACGCCTTGGCTCGCCGCCGCGATCGAGGAGAATTTCGGCAGCCAGCACCGCGTCGAAGTCGGCGGCACGCAGATCGAGCGCACCGAGAACGGCGCCGCCGTGCGCATCCGCGACATCGTGGTGCGCGATCCGGACGGCACGGTGGTGGCGAGTGCGCCGAAAGCCGAGGTGCGCGTCTCGGGCATGAGCCTTTTCAGCGGCCATATGCGCGCCGAAAGCCTCAACCTGGTCGGCGCCGAAATGGCGGTGCGCATCGAGCGCGACGGCGACGTCACCGTGTTTGCCGGCGCCAATAAGCGCCCGATCGCCACGGCGTCGGCGGCCGCCACAGGCTCGCTCGGAATCGGCCCAGACAGCTTGGCGCACACCGCATCCGCGCTGCCGCCGGGGGCCGCTTCGCGTGCCGCAGTACCTCCTGCGCAAGCCCCCTCGACGCCGCCGCGTCCCACCGCCGCAGTGCTGGCGGCGCTGTTTTCCTGGATCGACGGCATCGGCGAGACCGGGCTCGACGGCCACGAACTGCGCGAGCTCGGGCTCAAGAACGGCAATCTCACCGTCGACGATGAGCGCACAGGGAAGCATTGGACTTTTCAGGACATCACCGTCACCCTCGAGCGGCCGCATGGCGGCGGCGTGGTGCTCAGTGTCGGCTCGGATAACCCGAAGCGGCGCTGGGCGCTGGCGGCCTCGATCAAGCCGACCCGCAAGGGCTACCGCACCATCGAGCTCGAAGGCCGCCAGGTCGCGGCGAACGACCTCCTGCTGGCGCTTCGTCTCGGCGACGGCAGCATCCAGACCGATGTGCCGCTGTCGGCGAGCTTGCGCGGCGAGATCGGTCCCGATGGGGTGCCGCAGAACCTGACCGGCCGCATCGTCGCCGATGCCGGCACGATCAGCGGCGTCAACGGCGCCGACGGCCGCCTCTCGATCGACCGCGCCGAGGTCAGGTTCAATTGGGACGCGCTCAATCGCGTGCTGGAGTTTCCGGTCCAGATCGTCTCGGGCGGCGACCGCATCACGCTGATGGGGGCGATCCAGGCGCCGCAGCAGGCCGACGGCATCTGGTCGTTCCGGATCGGCCGCGGCACCATGGTCTTGACGTCTCCCGGCGCGCAGAACGAGCCCTTGATCCTAAGCCGCGTCACCGTCAGCGGCCGTTACGATGCCGCCAAGCAGCACCTCGTCATCGATGAGGGCGACATCGGCAACACCGAGCTCGGCGTCGCGATGTCCGGCAACGCCGACCTTGGCGGCGGCGACCTGCATCTCACCGCCGGCTTTGCCGCGACCCGCATGCCGGTCGAGTCGCTCAAGCGCATGTGGCCGGTCTTCATCTCGCCCAAGGTGCGCGACTGGTTCATCGAGCATCTGCAGAGCGGTACGGTGGAACGGGTCGTGGTCGCGGTGAACGCGCCGTTCGAGACGCTCAAGGCCGACGGTCCGCCGCTTCCCGACGACGGTCTCACGCTCGAGGCCTATGCCACGGGCTGCGTGATCCGGCCGGTGCAAAACCTGCCGGCGCTGCGCGATGCCGACCTGGACGTGCGCATCGTCGGGCGCAAGGCGCGCATCACGGTGAACAAGGCGACCGCCGATCTGCCGTCCGGCCGCAAGCTCGTGATGTCGGGCGGCCAATTCGAGGTGCCCGACACGGCGCCGCACGAGCCGCCCGCGACCGTGCACTTCAAGCTCGACGGGCCGGTCCCTGCCGCCGCCGAGCTGCTGGCGATGGATCGGCTGCGCGATTCCTCGGGCATGCCGTTTGATCCGGCGACCACGCGCGGCACGATGAGCGCGGCGGTCCAGCTTTCGATGCCGCTGCGGCCCGATCTGCCACCGGGCTCGACCAATTATCTGGTCAACGTCGACGCCACGAATTTCTCCGCCGACCACCTGATCATGGGGCAGAAGGTCGAAGCCGCGGCGCTCAAGGTGAGCGCCAATCCGCTCGGCTTCCAGCTCAAGGGCGACGTCAAGATCGGCGGCACGCCGGCGAGCCTCGAATACCGCAAGATGCGCGGCGACAGCGACGCCGAAGTGCGCATCGAGAGCACGCTCGACGACGCAGCGCGGAGCAATTTCGGCATCCAGTCCTCCAACGTCGTCGGCGGCGCCATCCCGATCCGCATCGTCGGCCGCGTCGCGCCTACGGCGGACCGCGACGGCCGCTTCTCGGTCGAGGCCGACCTGACCTCGGCTCAGATCGACGGCCTGCTGCCGGGCTGGGTCAAGGCGGCTGGCAAGCCCGCCCGCGCCACCTTCACGGTCACCACAAAGCCGCAAGCGATCCACGTCGAGGATCTGCTGATCGAGGGCGCCGGCGGCGGCGTCAAGGGCACCATCGACTTCGACGGTTCGGGCGAACTGCAATCGGCGAGCTTCCCGTCGTACGGTTTCTCCGACGGCGACCGTACGACGCTGCGGGTCGAGCGCGCTCCCGACAAGACGCTGCGCGTCGTCATGCGGGGCGACGTCTTCGACGGACGCGCCTTCGTCAAGACCGCGGCCAGCGGGCCGACCGACAGCCAGCCGAGCAAGCGCCAGGCCATGGACGTCGATCTCGATCTGAGGATCGGCGCCGTCGTCGGCTACAACGGCGAGGCCTTGCGCAGCGTCGACCTAAAAATGTCGCGCCGTGCCGGCGAGATCCGCAACTTCGGCCTCACTGCCAAGATCGGGCGCGATGCGGTGCTCACCGGCGACCTGCGGCCCGGCTCCGGGGCGCGGCAGACTGTGGTGCTGCAGACCACCGATGCCGGCGCGCTGTTCCGCTTCACCGACGTCTATTCGCGCATGTCGGGCGGCCGCATGTCGATATCGATGGACGCGCCGTCGGGCGCCAATCCGATGCAGCAGGGCACGCTCAGCGTCACTGATTTCGCCGTGCACGACGAATCGCAACTCGAGCGCGCGGCCGCGGCCGGCGCGACGATGCAGCGCACCAGCATGCAGTTCAGCGCCATGAAGGTCCAGTTCACGCGGACACCCGGGCGTATATCGGTGAGCGATGGCGTGGTGCGCGGCCCGGTGCTCGGCGCCACCATCGACGGCAACATCGATTATGTCCGCGACGAGGTGGCGCTGCGCGGCACGCTGGTGCCGCCCTACGGTCCGACCAACCTGATCGGCGGGCTGCCGTTCCTCGGGCCCATCTTGGGCGGCGAGAAGGAAGGACTGCTCGGCATGACCTACGAGGTGGTCGGCCGGCCGGGCCAGCCGGTGCTGCACACCAATATCGCCTCGGTGCTGGCGCCGGGAATTTTCCGCAAGGTGTTCGAGTTTCCGGCGGCCAACTACCCGAGCCCCGGCACGGACGACAACAGCCGCGACAACTACCGCGACAACAGCCGCTGAGTATTGTCAGACCGGCTTGAGCAGCACGTGGCGCTTGCGGCCGAGCGAGAGTTTCACGACGCCCTGCGCCGTGACATCGGCTTCGCCGATCACGGCCTTGTCGCCGGTGACGCGAACGTCGTTGACCATGACGGCATTGTTGGCGATGGCGCGGCGCACTTCGCCGTTCGATGCGGCGAGGCCGGCCTTGACGAACGCCGCGAGCACGCCGATGCCGGCCGTAAGCTCGGCGCGCGGCACCTCGACCGTCGGCAGGCTGGCGCCGAGGCCGCCTTCCTCGAAGGTCGTGCGCGCCGTCGCGGCCGCCGCCTCCGCCGCCGCGTCGCCGTGAACGAGGGCGGTCACTGCGGTGGCGAGAATTTTCTTGGCCTCGTTGATCTCCGCGCCCTTGAGCGCGGCAAGGCGGTCGATCTCGTCGAGCGGCAGCACCGTGTAGAGTTTCAGGAAGCGGCCGACGTCGGCGTCCTCGGTGTTGCGCAGATGCTGCCAGAACTCGTAGGGGCTCAGCAGGTCGGCGTTGAGCCACACTGCGCCGGCCGCGGTCTTTCCCATCTTGGCGCCCGACGAGGTGATGAGAAGCGGCGCGGTCAGCGCAAACAATTGCGCATTCGCCATGCGCCGGCCGAGATCGATGCCGTTGACGATGTTGCCCCACTGGTCGGAGGCGCCCATCTGCAGCACGCAGCCGTAGCGCCTGTGGAGCTCGACGAAGTCGTAGGCCTGCAGGATCATGTAGTTGAATTCGAGGAACGACAGCTCCTGCTGCCGCTCCAGCCGCAGCTTGACCGAATCGAAAGCCAGCATCCGGTTGACCGAGAAGTGGCGCCCGACGTCGCGCAGGAAATCGATGTAGTTGAGCTCGTTGAGCCAGTCGGCATTGTTGGCCATCACGGCATTGCCGCCAGCATCCTCGAACTTGAGGAATTTTGCAAACACGGCGCGGATGCCGGCGAGGTTGCCGGCGATGTCCGCTGCGGTGAGGATCTTGCGGCTTTCGTCCTTGCCGGAAGGATCGCCGACGCGCGTGGTGCCGCCGCCCATCAGCGCGATCGGCCGGTGTCCGGTCTGCTGCAGCCAGTACAGCAGCATGATGACCAGCAGGTTGCCGATATGCAGCGACGGCGCCGTGCAGTCGAACCCGATATAGGCCGTGATGGTCGACGAGCGCGCCAGCTCGTCCAGCGTCTCGGGCTCCGAGACCTGGTGGAGGAATCCCCGGCTGGCGAGGACGTTGAGGAACTCCGACCTGTACGTGCTCATCGCGATCCGGCGCACATGAACCGCCGCTCGCCGCGGCAGCGCCGGTGGTGTAACAGGTCCGGCGGCTGATTCAACCGGCAGCGCCGCCGGTATTGCTCTAAAGTAGAGCCGAAACAGCGCGAAAACAGAGCCAAAACAGAGCCAAAACAGAGCATGCCAGCGCAATCGCCGCCCCGCTTGTCGTCGATATTGGCCCTCGGGCTGATGAGCGGGACATCGCAGGACGGCGTCGACGTGGCCGCGATCGAGACCGATGGCGAAGTCATCACCCGGTTCGGCCCGACCGCATACCGGCCGTATGGCCGCAAGGACCGCGCCCTGATCCGTCGCGCCACCGCGGCGGCTGCGAACCTCACCGAGCGCGCGGCCCGCCCGGATTTCCTCGCGCAAGCCGAGGACCTGGTGACCGCGGCGCATGCCGAAGCGGTCGAAACCTTTCTCGCCGCGAGCGGCATCACGGCGGCCGACGTGCCTGTGATCGGCTTCCACGGTCAGACTGTGCTGCACCGGCCGCAGAGCGGCCTGACCATCCAGCTCGGCAACGGCGCAAGCCTCGCGGCGCGCCTCGGCATCCCGGTGGTCTACGATTTCCACGCCGCCGACATGGCGGCGGGCGGGCAGGGCGCCCCGCTGGCGCCGGTCTTTCACCGCGCCCTGGTCCGGCGATTGGACCGCGAGCCGCCGATCGCGGTGCTCAATATCGGCGGCGTCGCCAACGTCACGGTGATCGACGGCGAGGACCTCGTCGCCTGCGACACCGGCCCCGGCAACGCCTTGCTCGACGATTTCCTGCGCGTGCGCACCGGCCGGCTGCTCGACACCGACGGCCGTGCGGCGCAGGCGGGTCGCGTCGACGAGGCCGTGATCGAGCGCTTCCTGGAGGACCCATACTTCGCGCTGCCGCCGCCGAAATCGCTCGACCGCAACGATTTTCGCGAGCGCATCGCCGACACCTTCGCCGAGCGCAGCCTCGAGGATGGTGCGGCGACGCTCACCGCGTTGACCGCGGCCTCGGTTGCGCGCGTCGTGCCGCACCTGCCGCGCCCGCCCGCGACCTGGATCGTCGCCGGCGGCGGCGCGCGCAATCCGACACTGATGCGGATGCTGGCAGAGCGCCTGGCGCCGGCCAACGTCGAAGACGCGCACGCCGCCGGCTGGTCGGCCGACTCGCTCGAAGCGCAGGCCTTCGCCTATCTCGCCGTGCGCAACCTTCGCGGCCTGCCGATCACGTTTCCTGGCACCACCGGCGCGCCGCGCCCGCTCGCCGGCGGCGTGCTGGTGCGGCCGTAACTGCTTTACGCCTCGATGCAAATGCGCCAAATTCCGTTTTGAGAACAGGTGGAGGGTTCGACATGGCAAGGTATCGTTGCGGCCTATTGCTCTGCGCCGTACTCGTTGTCGGCTCGATCACGCCGGCACTCGCGCAGTTCAGCACGATCTACACTTTTCCCAACTACACCGACGGCTTCTTTCCCCGCGGCGGCCTCGCCATGGACAATGCCGGCGCGCTCTACGGCACCACGCAATACGGCGGCGTGTATCCCAACAGCACATGCGGCAACGCCCAGGCCCTCGTACCGCCTTGCGGTACCATCTATAAGCTCACGCCGCCGACGGGAGGCCAGACTGTATGGAGCTACCAGCTGCTGCACTCGATGCTGCCGGTCATGATCCAGACCTACAATGAAGACGGCGAGCGGCCGCTCGCGCCGCTGACCAGTTTCCAGAACGTGCTCTATGGCGTGAACTCGGTCGCGGGCGATACCGGTTGCGGCTGCGGCAACATCTTCAGCATCACCCCCGGGGGCACCTACACGGTCCTGCACGTGTTCGATCCCTTCGTGCCGGGCGCCAACGATTTCAATCAGTGGCCGGGGGGCTTGAACCCGGTCGGCGGTCTCCTGATCGGTTCCGATGGGACGATGTACGGCACCACGTCGTCCGGGGGCACCGGCGGCGCGCTCGGTCCCGACAACACCAACGGCGCCGGCACCGTCTATAAGATCAGCACCGTCGGCGCCAACTTCAGCATCATCCATAACTTCGACGGCTCGCTCAACACCGGGCCGCAGGGCATGCTGATCTTCGGCCAGGACGGCTTCATTTACGGCACCTCGTACGGCAGCGGCGCCTACGGCGAGGGCTTCATATTCAAGATGGACACGGGCGGCGGCAACTATTCGGTGCTGTACAGTTTCAAAGGCACCAATCAGCCCGGCAATTCGACCGACGGCGCCAACCCGGAAGGCCGGCTTGCGCTCGGCCCCGACGGAACGATCTACGGCACGACCACATTGGGCGGCAGCCCGTCGCAGTACGGCACGGCCTGGTCGATCAAAAACGGGACCTACACGCAGCTTTATCGCTTCAATCTCAACGGCGAGGGCGCGCTGCCGCACAGCGGCCTGATCCTGATCGGCAACGATCTTTACGGCACCACCACCAGCAGCGGACCGAAGGGCGGTGGCACGGTCTACAAGCTGGTGCCGCCGGCGCAGTCCGGTGGACAATGGACCTATGTCTCGCTGCACAACTTCACGCCGCTCGACCCCAATGGCGACTCGCCCTACGGCGACCTGCTCTACGCCAACGGCAAGCTCTTTGGCGTCAACATCAGCGGCGGCAACCTGACGAACTGCACCGCGTCGCCGAACGGCTGCGGCACCGTGTTCGAGATCGCGCTGCCGCACGCCCAACATGACTTCAATGGCGACGGCATGAGCGACATCGTCTTTCGCAACGCCGGCGGTACGCTGGCGGCGTGGCTGATGAACGGCGCCACGCCCTTGAGCACCGGCAGTATCGCAACCATTTCGAACAGCTATACGGTCATCGGCCAGCGCGACTTCAACGGCGACGGCAGTGCCGACTTTCTCTGGCGCGACGGCAGCGGCAATCTCTACATGTGGTTCATGGACGGGCTCGGGCTCGGGGCCTCGGCCAATCTCGGCAATGTGCCCGCGACGTGGTCGGTCAAGGGCACCGGCGACATGAACGGCGACGGCTACGGCGACCTCGTCTGGCAGGACACGTCCGGCAATCTGGCGATCTGGTTCATGAGCGCCGGCAGCCTCTTGTCCTCGGCGAGCCTGGGTAACGTGCCGACCAGCACCTGGACCATCCAGGGGGTCACCGCCGGCAACATCTTCTGGCGCGACACGTCGGGCGACCTCGCGGTGTGGCGGGTCAACGGAACGACGGTCACGTCCACCAACCTCGGAGCGGTGCCGAGCAATTGGCTGGTCGACGGCATCGGCGATTTCGATGGCGACGGCGTTGTCGACATCCTGTTCCGGGACACCGCCAGCGGCACGGTCGCGATCTGGTTCCTCAACAGCAGCGGCGGGGTCAAATCGACCGCCAATGTGGGCGCGGTATCAACCGGCGCTCCCACTTGGCATATCGTCGAAGTCGGCGATTTCAATGGCGACGGCAACAGCGACATTCTGTGGGCCGACAGCAGCAACAATCTTGCGATCTGGTTTCTCAACGGCTCGACGATCGCATCCGTCGCCAGTCTCGGCGAACTCACCGGATGGACCGTCCAGACGGCCAATGCTCAATGACGAGATGTCTTGCGCGCGCTTGATTAGAGCGGGATGACTTTTCCTCGAATCGTCATCCCGCCCCAGCTTTTGCTCTATTGCGCCGCCGCTTCCTTCAGCGGGTCCTTGACGGCGGGGAAGGTCTCGAACTCGATCGCCCAGGGCGCGCCGTTCACCTTCTCGACCCTGCGGATGTAGACATTCTGCACGATCTCGCGGGTGCGCGGGTCGATCGAGATCGGGCCGCGCGGGCTTTCCCAGCTCATGCCCTTCATCGCGCCGATCACGGTATCGGCGTCGGTGTTGCCGCCGGTCTTTTTTAGCGTCTCGTAGATAAGATGCATGCCGTCATAGCCGCCGACCGAAATGAAGTTGGCGCGGTGGCCGGAGGCCTTCTGATAGGCCGCGGCATACTCCTTGTTGAGCGCGGACGGATGTGCCGCGGAATAAAAGCCGGCGGTGACCACGCCGATCAGAGTGTCGCCGGTATTCGGCAGGTCGTCGTCGTCGACGATGTCGCCAGGGCCGACCAGCTTGATGCCGGACTTGTCGAGTCCGCGCTCGGCGAACTGCCGGGCGAGCGTGCCCGCTTGACCGGCCGGCACGAACACGAACAGCGTGTCGGGCTTGAGGTCGCTCGCGCGCTGCAGGAATGGCGCAAAATCCGGATTGGCGAGCGGCACCTTCAGGGTCTCGAGCACCTGGCCGCCGCCTTTGGTGAAATTCTGCTCGAAAACCTTGCCGGCCTCGGCGCCGGGCGCCCAGTCGGACAGCACCGACACGACTTTCCTGCTGCCGTTCTTGATCGCCCAATCGGCCATGATGCCGGATTGCTGACCGAGCGTGAAGCAGGTGCGCACGTAGTACGGCGAGCGTTCGGTCACTACCGAGGTGCCCGATATCATCACCACGGTCGGCACCTTGCCTTGCGTCGCGATCGGCGCCATCGACATCGCGCTCGGCGTCGAGCCGGCGCCGAGCAAGCTCACCTTGTCGTTGACGACCAGCTCCTGGGCGAGCCGCTTGGCGTTGTCGGGCACGCTGCCGTCATCCCGGATGATGAGCTCGATCTTCTTGCCGGCAACCGTGTCGCCATGCTGGGCCATGTAGAGCTTGGCCGCATCGACGATCTCCCGGCCGGGCGCGGCCAGCGCTCCGGTCAGCGGCATGACCAGGCCGATCTTGACCGTGTCCTGCGCGGCGGCGTTGCCGGCTCCAAGTGCCGCCATCGCGACGGCAAGGCAACCGACGAAGCAATGGGAAAAATGATTGTGGCGCATGGTCCTCCCCTCGGCTTGCTTTTGATGCAGGCATTGAACGGCCGGCCCGCGGAGAATGCAAGATTGTCCGGCCGGCGCGGGCGGCGCCGCGATGTCGCAGCGCACGCCCTGCGTGTCCTCAGCCCGGCAGCTTTGCAACGTATTCGGCCGTGGCGCCGCCAGAGACTTCGTCTGTCGCGGCCGCCGAGCCGCGACCGCTATTTGAGCGACGTAAGCGTCCCCGGGACGCGGTACACGACTTCGTCCAGGACAACGCCACTTGCTTTTCTCAGGACGCGCCCACCGACGACGACGCCACCCAAGCTTTCAGCGAGGCGGCGGCTTGGCCGGTTTTGTTCGACCACCGGATAGATGAAGGACTCGGCTGCGAGGTGCGTGGCAGCCCACGTTGCGATCGCCGCAATGGCTTCCCGACCGTAGCCGACGCCATGCGCGGCCTCCTTGAGCCAGATTCCGAGCTCCATTTCCGGGCCGCCGATTCCGTGCAGACCGGCGGCGCCGAGAAACTCGCCGGTCGATCGCAGCCGCAGCACGAGAAACGCGTCCGTCCCAGCCCTCATGCGCGGGAGCCATTCACGCCAGACAGCGGCGAAGGCTTCCAGCGAAGGTGACGGATCCCAAGCCATGAACCGCGTTACGGCGGCGGTGGCGTTGTTGAAGGCCTCCGCTGCATCGTGCGCCGTGAACGCGCGCAGCGACAGGCGATCCGACGTCAACGCGATGGCGCTCAGGTCCAAATGGACGATCCTTGGAGCGGCACACCTGCTCGCGCGGTTCGCCTCACGCCGCGGTGGTGGCGCGGCCGCCCTTGAGGCGCTTGTCGAGATAGCCGCTGATCGCGGTCATCAACGGCTCGACCTTGCCGTCGAAGAAGTGGTTGGCGCCGGGAACGATCTTCTGCTCGATGACGATGCCCTTCTGGGTCTTGAGCTTCTCGACCAGTCCGGTCACGTCCCGGTGCGGCACTACCGCGTCCTTGTCGCCGTGGATGATGAGGCCGGAGGACGGGCAGGGGGCCAGGAAGGAGAAGTCGTAAAGGTTCGCGGGCGGGGCGATCGAGATAAAACCTTCGATCTCGGGGCGCCGCATCAGGAGCTGCATGCCGATCCAGGCCCCGAACGAGAAGCCGGCGATCCAGCAGCTGCGCGCCTCGGTGTTGACCGACTGCGCCCAGTCCAGCGCCGCGGCGGCGTCCGACAATTCGCCGATGCCGTGGTCGAAGCCGCCCTGGCTTCGGCCGACGCCGCGGAAGTTGAAGCGCAGCGCGGAAAAGCCGCGGTGCACGAACGAATAATAGATCTGGTAGACGATCTGGTGGTTCATCGTGCCGCCGAACTGCGGATGCGGGTGCAGCACGATGCCGATCGGCGCGTTCTTTTGCCGTGCGGGGTGATAGCGGCCCTCGATGCGGCCTCCAGGTCCCGTGAAGATGACCTCGGGCATGTTCCTCAAACCTCAATCAGCAGTAATGGGGCAGGCGTGCTTGACGTCATCGCCGGGCGCACGTAAGTCCTTCATAGCATTTCAGATTTTGCACCAACGGCGTGCTGTGCGGCCATCCAAGCATGGGGTCGCGACTTCTAGCACAGGCCGGGGGACAAAAAGCAAGCATCACGGATATGCCAACCGACATGGCGGAGCGCTGCTACCTGGACTGGAACGCCACGACGCCGTTGCGGGTCGAGGCGGTCGAGGCGTTGCAGGAGGCGTTGGCGGTCATCGGCAATCCTTCCTCGGTGCACGCCGAGGGGCGGGCGGCGCGGCGCCTGATCGAACGCGCGCGCGAACAGGTGGCGGAACTGGTCGCGGCGCGGCCGGCGGACGTGTTCTTCACCTCGGGCGGCACCGAAGCCAATATGGTGGCGCTCACGCCGGCAATCGAGACCGCCGCCGAGAAACGGCCGCGCCAACGGCTCCTCATGTCGGCGATCGAGCATTCCTCGGTGCGCGCCGGCGGCCGCTTTGCCCGCGCCGCGATCGAGGATGTTCCGGTCGACGCCGCCGGCTGCATCGACCTCGCGGCGCTCACCGAGGCGGTCGCCAAAACTCCCCGGCCGCTCGTTTCGCTCATGCTCGCCAACAACGAGACCGGGGTGATCCAGCCGGTCGCGGCGGCGGCCGAGGTCGCGCATGCGGCCGGCGGCCTCATCCACGTCGATGCCGTGCAGGCGGCGGGGCGCGTTCCCTGCGCGCTCGGCGCGCTCGGCGCCGACCTCATGACGCTCTCGGCTCACAAGATCGGCGGGCCGAAAGGGGTCGGGGCGCTGGTGCGGGGCAGCGAGGATATCCATATCGCCGATCCCCTCATCCGCGGCGGCGGCCAGGAGCGCGGCATGCGCGCCGGCACCGAGAACGTCGCCGGCATCGCCGCATTCGGGGCGGCGGCTGCGGCGGCGCACAGCCGGTTTGCCGCGGAGGCCGCGCGCCTGCAGGCGCTGCGCGACACCCTGGAACAAGGCCTCAAGGCGATCTCGCCGGGCCTCGTCGTTTTCGGGGATGCCGCCGCGCGGGTGCCGAATACCACGCTGTTCGCGCTCGAAGGCGTGAAGGCCGAGACCGCCGTCATCGCCTTCGACCTCGAGGGCGTCGCGGTGTCGTCCGGCGCGGCCTGCTCGTCCGGCAAGGTGCAGCCCTCCCATGTCCTTGCCGCTATGGGGGTTTCGCCGGCGCTCCAGCGTGGCGGCGTGCGCGTGAGCCTGGGTTGGACCACCACCGCGGCCGATGTCGAGCGCTGTCTCGGCGCTTGGAGAAAGCTCGCAAGTGCATTATCTAAGGGTCAGCGAGGCATCGCGGCCTAAATGGCTGCATCGCTGAAGGATTTAGCGGCCCTTTGAACCATTCAAACGGCCAAGATGGGGTGACCAGGCCACAGGGACACCGACCATACCGACCAAATCCAACCCGCGGCCCTTGAAGCCGTGAGCGGAGGGACGAATGCCGGCAGTGCAAGAAACCGTCGATCAGGTCCGGCGGATCGACGTCGACCAGTACAAGTACGGCTTTGAGACGCTGATCGAGTCGGAAAAGGCTCCCAAGGGCCTTTCCGAGGACACCGTCCGCTTCATCTCGGCGAAAAAGAGCGAGCCCGACTGGATGCTGGCGTGGCGGCTGGACGCCTACCGGCGCTGGCTCACCATGCACGAGCCGAAATGGGCCAAGGTCGAGTACCGTCCGATCGACTACCAGGACATCTATTACTACTCCGCGCCCAAGAAGAAGGACGGGCCGAAGTCGCTCGACGAGATCGATCCCGAAATCCTGCGCACTTACGAGAAGCTCGGCATTCCGCTGCGCGAGCGGGAAATCCTGCTTGGCGTGCAGAAGCCGCCCGGCGAGGAGGGCGAGGCCGGCGAGGCCCCCGCCGGCGGCACCGGCTATGGCCGGGTCGCGGTCGATGCGGTGTTCGATTCAGTCTCGGTCGCCACCACGTTCCAGGCGGAGCTCGCCAAGGCCGGCGTGCTGTTCATGCCGATCTCGGAGGCCGTGCAGAAGCATCCCGAACTGGTCAGGAAATATCTCGGCACGGTGGTGCCGATCAGCGACAATTTCTTCGCCACGCTCAATTCGGCGGTATTTTCCGACGGCTCCTTCGTCTACGTGCCGCCTGGCGTGCGCTGCCCGATGGAGCTGTCGACCTATTTCCGCATCAACGAGAAGAACACCGGCCAGTTCGAGCGCACGCTGATCATCGCCGATCGCGGCTCCTACGTGAGCTATCTCGAAGGCTGCACCGCGCCGGTGCGCGACGAGAACCAGCTCCATGCCGCGGTGGTCGAGCTCATTGCGCTCGACGATGCCGAGATCAAATATTCGACCATCCAGAACTGGTATCCGGGTGACGCCCAGGGCCGCGGCGGCGTCTATAATTTCGTCACCAAGCGCGGCGACTGCCGCGGCAACAACGCGAAGATTTCCTGGACCCAGCTCGAGACCGGCTCGGCCATCACCTGGAAATATCCGAGCTGCATCCTGCGCGGCGACAATTCGCGCGGCGAATTCTACTCGATCGCCATCTCCAACGGCTACCAGCAGGTCGATTCCGGCACCAAGATGCTGCATCTCGGCCGCAACACCACGAGCCGCATCATCTCCAAGGGCATCGCCGCCGGCCACTCCAACAACACCTATCGCGGCCTCGTCACCGCGCATCGCCGCGCCGCCGGCGCGCGCAATTTCACCAATTGCGATTCGCTCCTGATCGGCGAGAAATGCGGCGCGCACACCGTGCCCTATATCGAGGCGAAAAATTCCTCGACCGTGTTCGAGCACGAGGCGACGACCTCGAAGATTTCCGAGGAGATGCTGTTCTACTGCATGCAGCGCGGCCTGTCGCAGGAGGAGGCCGTGGCGCTCGTGGTCAACGGCTTCGTCAAGGACGTGCTGCAGCAGCTGCCGATGGAATTCGCGGTCGAGGCGCAGAAGCTCATCTCGATCAGCCTGGAAGGATCGGTGGGTTAGGATGACCAGATACTGGTTCAAGCCCAAGCGATACGGCTTCGGTGCGACGCCGGTGACGTGGCAGGGCTGGGCCCTGACCTTGGGCTATCTCGTCGCGGTCCTCGTCTGCGTCGCCATCCTGGTATGGAGCCGGCAGTCCGTTGGCGGCGCTCTCGCCGCTTTGATCATCTTCGTCGTCGCGACGTCGGTAACGTTCCGCGTGAGCTGGCTCAAGACCGACGGTGACTGGCGCTGGCAATGGGGCGGCGATACCTGAGCGGCGCGCGGGTGCGACGCACGACTTATATTTTTGGGCGAACATTTTCGAACACGCATTTTCTCCCCCGCAAAGGATGACCGAGACCGATGGCGCTTCTGGAAATCAACAACCTGCACGTCGCGATCGACGGCAAGGAAATTCTCAAAGGCCTCGACCTCACCGTGAACGCGGGCGAGGTACACGCCATCATGGGCCCGAACGGTTCGGGGAAATCGACGCTCGCCTATGTGCTCGCCGGCAAGGCCGGCTACCAGCCGACGGCCGGCGAGGTGCGCTTCGAGGGCCGCAACATCTTCGACATGAAGCCCGACGAACGGGCCGCGGCCGGGCTGTTCCTGGCGTTCCAGTATCCGCTGGAAATTCCCGGCGTTGTCACCATGACGTTCCTGCGCACCGCGCTCAATGCGCAGCGTAAGAAGCGCGGCGAGGCGGAGCTCACCACGCCGGAATTCCTCAAAAGGGTGCGCGAGGTCGCGAAAAAGCTCGGCATCGACCAGGAGATGCTGCGCCGCGCCGTTAATGTCGGCTTCTCAGGCGGCGAGAAGAAGCGCAACGAGATCCTGCAGATGGCGCTGCTCGAGCCGCGGCTCGCGGTGCTCGACGAGACCGATTCCGGCCTCGACATCGATGCTCTCAAGGTGGTCGCCGAGGGCGTCAATCACCTGCGCTCGCCGCAGCGCGGCTTCGTCGTCATCACGCACTATCAGCGGCTGCTCAACTATATCGTGCCCGACGTGGTGCACGTGCTCTCGCGCGGCCGCATCGTCAAAACCGGCGGCAAGGAACTGGCGCTCGAGCTCGAAGCGCGCGGCTATGCCGAATACCGGGAAGAGGCGGCGGCCTGACCGCGCGCACATTTGGCTTGAACGATGCTTGACGAATGAACGCAATGGCTGAAGTGAAAGTCATCAAGACGGCGGCGGAGACGGCGCTGGCGCACACCTATGCGCAGGCGCGCGGGCGGCTGTCGGGCGATGACGCCATCGCGGCGCAGCGCGAGGCGGCCTTCGACCTGTTCGCCAAGGAGGGGCTGCCGCATCGCCGCATCGAGGACTGGAAATACACCGACCTGCGTGCGCTGATGCGCGACGCCAAGCCGCTGGCGAGCCCGCCCGACGCCGCCGCCAAGGCGCGCGCCAGGACGGCGGGAAAGCTGATCGGCGACGTCGAGGCGCGCCGGCTCGTCTTCGTCGACGGGGCGTTCGTGCCGGAATTGTCGGACACCGCCGATCTGGAGCGCGGCCTGTCGCTGCGCTCGCTCGCCGATGCGCTCGCCGACGCCGATCCGGTGCTCACCGCGCATCTCGGCAAGCTCGCGCCGGCGGGCGATGTTGCGGTTGCGCTCAATACGGCGCTGATGGGCGACGGCGCCGTGATCCACATCGCCGCCGGCTCGATCATCGAGCGGCCGCTGCATCTGCTGTTCGTCGCCTCGGAAAAGCCCGCCGCCACCTTCGTGCGCTCGCTGGTCGTCGTCGAGCCGCGCGCGCGCGTCATGCTGATCGAGAGCCACGAGGGTCCCGCCACGGGGGATTACCAGGTCAATGCCGCTCTCGAATTGTTCGTCGGCGACGAGGCCCATGTCGACCACGTCAAGATCGTCGGCGAAGGCGGCGAGGCGCTCCACGTCTCGACGCTGGCCGCGGCGATCGGGGCCAGGGCGCGCTTCAACGCCTTCACCTTCACGGCGGGCGGCGCGGTGGTGCGTAACCAGCTGTTTCTGAGATTCGACGGCGAAGATACCGTTGCCAGCATCCGTGGCGCGACACTGATCAAGGGCCGCCAGCACGCCGACACCACGCTGGTCGCCGACCACATCGCGCGCGGCTGCCAGAGCCGTGAGGTGTTCAAGGCGGTGCTCGACGGCGAGGCTCATAGCGTGTTCCAGGGCCGCATCATCGTGCGGCCCGGCGCGCAGAAGACCGACGCCAAGATGATGACGCGGGCGCTGCTGCTGTCCGATCGCGCCGAGGCCGACAACAAGCCGGAGCTCGAGATCTTCGCCGACGACGTGCAATGCGGCCACGGCGCCACCGCCGGCGCGCTCGACGACGAGCTAAAATTCTATCTCATGGCGCGCGGCATTCCGGAGGCGCAAGCCGAAGCCTTGTTGATCCAGGCCTTCCTCGGCGAGGCGATCGAGGGCATCGAGCACGCCGGCCTGCGCGAGGCGCTGATGGAAACGGTCGCGGCGTGGCTGGGAGCGCGGCAATGAGCGCGGCGCCGACCACCGAGACTAAAGCGATGCACGAAGCGATGACCAACGGCGCTTACGACGTGAACCGCATCCGCGCGGATTTCCCGATCCTCGCGACCAAGGTCTATGGCAAGCCGCTGGTCTATCTCGATAACGCCGCCTCGGCGCAGAAGCCCAATGCCGTGCTCGATCGCCTGCGGCAGGCCTACACGACGCAGTACGCCAACGTGCATCGCGGCCTGCACTACCTGGCCAACGAGGCGACCGAGGCCTATGAGGACGCCCGCGAAAAAGTCGCGACCTTCCTCAACGCCCGGCGCAAGGAAGAGATCATCTTCACCCGCAACGCCACCGAGTCGATCAATCTCGTCGCCTACACGTTCGGCCGGGAGCGCATCGCGCCAGGCGACGAAATCGTGATCTCGATCATGGAGCACCATTCCAACATCGTGCCCTGGCACTTTTTGCGCGAACGCTACGGCGCGGTCATCAAATGGGCGCCGGTCGACGACGAGGGGCATTTCCTCATCGACGAGTTCGAGAAGCTCTTAACGCCGCGCACCAAGATGGTCGCCGTCACCCACATGTCGAACATGCTCGGCACGCTGGTGCCGGTGAAGGAGGTGGCGCGGATCGCGCATGCGCGCGGCATTCCGGTGCTGTTCGACGGCGCCCAGGCGGCGGTGCATCTCGACGTCGACGTGCAGGACATCGACTGCGATTTCTACGCCTTCACCGGCCACAAGCTCTACGGCCCGACCGGCATCGGCGTGCTCTACGGCAAATATGAGCACCTTGCCGCCATGCCGCCGTTCAACGGCGGCGGCGAGATGATCCGCGAAGTGTTCGAGGATCGCGTCATCTACGGGGAGCCGCCGCACAAGTTCGAGGCCGGCACGCCGCCGATCGTGCAGGCGATCGGGCTCGGCGCCGCGATCGACTACGTGAAAACGATCGGCAAGGCGCGCATCCGCGGCCACGAGGCGGGCCTGATGCGCTACGCTCACGACCGGCTGCGCGAGATCAATTCGCTGCGCATCCTCGGCACCGCGAGCGACAAGGGACCGATCGTCTCGTTCGAGCTCAAGGGCGCGCATCCCCACGACGTGGCGACCATCATCGACCGTTCCGGCGTCGCGGTGCGCGCCGGCACCCATTGCGTCATGCCGCTGTTGGCGCGCTATGGATTGACCGCAACCTGTCGCGCCTCGTTTGCGATGTACAATACGCGCGAGGAGATCGATTGCCTGGCGCAGGCGCTGTTGAAGGCGCAAGAGTTCTTCACATGAGTGAGTTCTTCACATGACGGATGACGTCAAGGCCGATGCGGCCCACACCGACGACAGCGCGGAACAGCCGTCGACGATTCCGGCCGACGAGATGGCGCGGCTGACCGACGAGATCGTCGCTGCGCTCAAGACGGTCTACGATCCCGAGATTCCCGCCGACATCTACGAGCTCGGCCTTATCTACAAGGTCGACGTCGACGACGACCGTATGGTCAAGATCGACATGACGCTGACCACGCCGAACTGCCCGTCGGCCGCCGAGCTGCCGGCCCAGGTGGAGAATGCGGTGGCGAGCGTCAACGGCGTGCGCGAGGCCAAGGTCAACATCGTCTGGGATCCGCCGTGGGATCCGAGCCGCATGTCGGACGAGGCTCGCACCGTGCTCAATATGTGGTGACCCCAGTCAGTTGCGCGCGGCGCGCCGGCGCATTAGATGAAGCGAGTGAGGTCCTTAGGATTTTGGATTTATTACAGTTCGTAACTGTCGTGTGTCGCGCTGCGTTTCTTCCCGCGCAAGCGGAGGAGGCGGAACAAGTGGACGCGAGGAGGATGTGACAATGGCCGCTCTCCGGCCGAGACCTCAAGTGATGCGGCTCAGCGATGCCGCGGCGCTGCGCATCAAGACGGTGATGGCGAAAGCCGAGCGCCCGATCGCCGCCGTGCGCGTCGGCGTCAAGAACGGCGGCTGCGCCGGCATGAGCTACTACATGGAATATGCGGAAAAGGTGGATCCGCTCGACGAGGTGATCGAGGACAAGGGCGTGCGCATCCTGATCGACCCCAAGGCGGTGCTGTTCCTGCTCGGCACCGAGATGGACTACAAGGTCGAAAAGCTGTCGGCGCAGTTCGTGTTCAACAATCCGAACCAGACCGCGGCCTGCGGCTGCGGCGAATCCGTGCAGATCGAACCGGCGAGCGAGGCCTCATAGGCCGCCCTACGCCACGTTGGCCTGCGTATCGGCGTCGGGGTCGGTCTCGCAGATGACGCGGTTGCGGCCGTTGCGCTTGGCCGCATAGAGGCAATGGTCGGCGCGCTCGATCAGTGACTGCGCGGTTTCGCCCGGATGCAGCACCGCGACGCCGATCGAGATCGTCACCCGGCCGAGCCGCTCGCCGCTCGAGCGCTTCATCAATTCCTTGATCATGACGGCGCGCCTGACGTGGTCGCCGACGGTGAGCGCCGCACGCAGCACCGTGTTCGGCAACGCGACGACGAATTCCTCGCCGCCGTAGCGCGCCACGATGTCCTGGCCCTTGACGTTCTGCTTCACCGTCATGGCGACGACGCGCAGGACTTGGTCGCCGGTGAGATGGCCGTATTTGTCGTTGAACGACTTGAAATGATCGACGTCGGCCATCAACAGCGACAGCGGCTCGTTTTTCTGCGCGGCCTCGGCGATGGCCTTGCCGAGCGCGGCATCGAAGAATTTGCGATTGGACAGCGTCGTCAGCGGATCGGTGAGGCTTTCGGTGCGCACCGCCTCGAGAGTCTGCTGGAGCTGCTCGATCTCCTGCTTCGACGCCGACAGGCTCGCTTCGAGCTTCTTGTTGCTGACTTCCATCTCCTTGGCGCCCTCGACCAGCCGCCCGAGGATGGCGCGCCAGGTGTCGCGGTCCTCGGTGCCGGCAAGCTCTTCGCTGGCGTCGGCAAGGCTCTCCGAATAGCGCGTCGCCGAGCCGGCGGCGGCGTCGATCATGGCGAGAGCCTGCTTGATCTCGTCGAGCACGCGCGAGCCGACCGAGTCGATGCGCTCGCCGATGCGGCTGGTGGCGATATAGGTGTCGTAGACTTGGTCGATATCCGCTTCGCTGAGCGTGCCCTTCTGCTGCAGCGTCTGGTTGATCGACTGGTTGAGGGCCGGGTTGTAGCCGGTCGCGTAATTGTACCAGACCTCGAAATATCGCGGCAGCGCCGGCTGCGCCAGGGCGCGGATCTGGCCGAGCGCGATCTCGGCGTATTGGAGTGTTCGCTCGTGCTCGTCGCGGGGCGCGGCCATCAATCCTCTCCGAGTGCTGAAAAGGCCCGGGACTGTTGCCGACCGCGCGGGCGTAGCAGCGAATTCACCGAGAAACTTAGGAGATGGCGGTGAACGAGCGGTAAACGGATGTGGGGTCGACGCGCTCAATCAATCGGCGCGGGCGACGCAACGCTGGAGTACAAAGGCGCGCGAGCGGCTAGGCTTTGACCGGTACCGGTCGCAGCAGGAAAGCCGGCAAGTGCGAGGCATCGCCGTCATCGCTGCGGTTTGGCGCGGTGTCGCGGCCGCGACGCGGCCGCGCCTCGTCGAGACGCGTCACCGAGGCGGCGGGTCGATCGGGCTGACGTCGACCGTCGCGGCGCCCGCGTTGCGGTTGATGCCGTCCCTTCTGCTCGCGCGGCCCCCTTTGCTCGCGGGGCGCGGAGGCTGCAGGGTCCGGCGTCGCCGCTGCGGCCTCGCCCGCCGTCTCGGCCATCCAGGGAATGGACTGGCCGATGAGCTTTTCGATTGCGGCCACCGCCTTGGCGTCATTCGAGCCGGAAACCATGGTGATCGCGGTGCCGCTCCGGCCGGCGCGGCCGGTGCGGCCGATGCGGTGCACGTAGTCGTCGGGATGCATCGGCACGTCGAAATTGTAGATGTGGCTCACGTCCAAAATGTCGAGGCCGCGCGCTGCGACGTCGGAGGCGACGAGCAGCGTAACCTCGCCTCTGCGGAACTGGTCGAGCGCGGCCGTGCGCGCCGGCTGGTCCATGTCGCCGTGCAGCGACTGCACCGAAAAGCCATGGCGCAGCAGCGAGCGGTAGAGCGTCGCCACGTCGCGCTTGCGGTTGCAGAAGACGATGGCATTCTTCAGGCCCTCGGCCGAGCGGATCAGGCGGCGCAAGGTGTCGCGCTTGTCGATCGGGTCGCGGCCAGATCTGGCGAGAAGCTGCGTCGTGGTGGCCACCGTGGTCGCTGGCCGGGAGACCTCGACCCGCACCGGATTGTGCAGGAACTGCTCGGTGATGCGCTGGATTTCCGGCGGCATGGTTGCGGTGAAGAACAATGTCTGGCGGGTGAACGGAACGAGCTTGCAGATGCGCTCGATGTCGGGGATGAAGCCCATGTCGAGCATGCGGTCGGCCTCGTCGATCACCAAGAGCTCGACGCCGCTGAGCAGCAGCCGCCCGCGCTCGAAATGGTCGAGCAGGCGGCCGGGCGTCGCGATCAGCACGTCGACGCCGCGGGTGAGTTTTGCATCCTGATTGTCGAACGAGACGCCGCCGATCACCAGCGCGACGTTGAGCTTGTGGTTGACGCCGTATTTGACGAAGCTGTCCTCGACCTGTGCCGCAAGCTCGCGGGTCGGCTCCAGGATGAGCGTGCGCGGCATGCGCGCGCGGGCGCGGCCCTGTTCCAGCATGGTCAGCATCGGCAGCACGAACGCCGCCGTCTTGCCGGTGCCGGTCTGCGCGATGCCAAGCACGTCGCGCCGAGTGAGCACGTGGGGAATGGCCTGTTCTTGGATGGGAGTGGGAGTTTTGTAACCGGTCGCCGCGACGGCAGCGAGAACCTTTTCGGACAAGCCGAGATGGGAAAACGACATGAAACCTCGAGTGTGGACCGTGTGCGGATTTTTATCGATCCGGCCGGCAAACCGCACAGAACGGTCGAATCTGCCGTGCCTCAATTGCAGCAGAACATAGGGTCGAATGGGCGAAAGTCAACCTGCAAGGGCCTGGTGCAGCGCACTAAGCTGAACGGATTGCTTCACTTTTTTGACGATGCCCGGCGCGGCGCGCGGCTTGCCACCCCTGTGCCGCCGGCAGGCCGTCAATGGCGCGTTACTCCGCCTTGACGTTCGCGGCCTTGATGATCGGCCACCACTTCTCGATCTCCGCCTTTTGCAGCGCGGCGAGCGCCTCGGGCGTTTGCTGGTCGGGTGGCGGAATCCGCTGGCCCAGTTCGACCAGGCGCCGGCGGGCCTCCGCATCGGCGAGCAAAGCCCGAACTTCGGCGTTGAGCTTGGCGACGATGTCCTTGGGCGTGCCCTTCGGGGCAAAAAGCGCAAACCACGGCGTGATGTGAAGTCCGGGCAGTCCCGCCTCGTCCACGGTCGGAATTTCCATTGCCGATTCCAGCCGGTCCTTGCCGGTGACGGCAAGGGCCTTGATGGTGCCGGCGCGGTATTGCGGCAACGAGGTCACCGCGCTTTCGATGCCGAAGTCGATTTGGCCGGCGATCAAATCCTGCATGACCGGTGCAGAGCCGCGGTAGGGCACCTGCTGAAACTGCGTGCCCGTCATCTGCTGGAGCAGAATGCCGCCGAGGTGCCCGATGCTGCCGATGCCGACGTGACCTTCCGTCGCCTTGCCGGGGTTGGCCTTGAGCCACGCGACCAGGCCTTGGAGATCGTCGGCCGGAAAGTTCCTTCTGGTCACGACCAGCGAGGCGATATCGGAGAGCAGCGCGACCGGTTCGAAATCCTTCTGCACGTCGTATGGCAGTGCGTACACCGCGCCGTTCGCGACATGAGTATTCCAAAGGCCGAGCACCAGCGTGTAGCCGTCGGGCGCCGCCCGCGCCACGCGGCCGACGCCGAGGCTGCCGTTGGCGCCGGGCACATTCTCGACGACGGCCGGCTGGCCGAAAGAAATCCGAAGCCGCTCGGCCACCATGCGCCCGAGAAAATCCGTCGGCCCGCCCGGAGGGAAAGGCACGACGATGGTGATCTGGCGGGACGGATAGGCCTGCGCGCTTGCCGGCCGCGAGTGCGCCGGCAGCGCGGCAGCAGCCGCGGCGAGAAGCAAGATCAGACGGAAGAACTGTCGGCGGCGAACCGTCATCGTGATCTCCACGAACAAAATCACCTCGCGAGTTCGTAGGCCTGGTCGATCAAGCGCACGGCGCGCGCGCAGTCATGCACGCTGATCGGCGGCGGCGCGCCTTGCCGCCAGTGGTCGAGCGCATCGCGCAACACGGCGAAGTAGGGCGCGGTGATGTCGCCACCCGGCAGCGTCTCGTCGCCATCGGCGGTGGCGAGCTTGGCGACCCCGTCCTTCATCGTGAAAATAGCGTCGCGGCCGGCGATCTTCCACTCGCCGTCAGTGCCGTCACGGGGGAAACCATTGCCGACCTCGATGGTGCCGAGAATGCCGCTCGCCGAGCGGAGCATCACCGAGGCATAGTCCTCGACCGCGCGTTCATGCGCGGCCCGACTGAGCTGGGCGCCGGTCACCTCCGCCTCTTCGCCGGTGAGGTGAAGGAACATGTCCATGCCGTGCGATCCAAGGTTGCGCAGGCAGCCGCCGCCAGCCTCCACGGGATCGAGCATCCAGCCGCAATCCCAGGCCTGGTAGCGCGCCGGCCCCGGCCGGTTGATGCGAACGTAGATGTGCGACAGCGGACCGAAGCGTCGCGCGGCGAGGAGTTCGCGGGCGCGCACGGCGAAGGCTCCGTAGCGCTGCGCCAGCGGCACGGCGACAAACGCCTTGAGCCTGGCCGCCTTGGCGGCGACCGCCGCCACTTCGGCCGCGTTGATCCCCATGGGCTTCTCCATGAGGAAGGGATAGCCCTGGTCGAGCAGGTCGTCGGCGATGGCGGCCATCTGCCGGTGCCGTCCGAGTGCCACGACGAAGTCGGGTCGGGTCGTCGCCAGCATCTTTCGGTAGTCCGTGAAGGTCGGCGGGTTGCCCACCTCGGCCGCTCGTCTCGCGACCAGACCGGCGTCGGAGTCCTGGACGGCGACCAGCTCCACGTCCGGCATGGCGACAAGGTGGCGGAGATAGGCGGCGTCGTGAAGCGCGTGCCAGTGGCTGACCTCTATGGCGGCGACGCGGATCGTCATGGGCATCCTCTTCGTGGTCGTGCGTCCTCTACATTGGCACGAATCGTGGCGCGTCACCCGCCCATACCAGAGCGGGCGTAGCCGGCCGCCGGCGGTTTCAATTGCTGGGTGGGCGCGCTAGAACGGCCGCCATGTCGGATGACCTGCCCGTCGTCCTCGTACCGGGACTGACCTGCTCGCCGCGGCTTTATGCCGAGCAGATCCCGGCGCTGTGGCAGTTCGGGCCGGTCATGGTGGCCGACCACACCCGCGACGACAGCATGGCTGCGATCGCGCGGCGCATTCTCGGCGCCGCACCGCCGCGCTTCGCGCTCGCTGGATTGTCGATGGGCGGCTACATCGGCTTCGAGATCATGCGCCAGGCGCCGCAGCGCGTCGCCAAGCTCGCGCTCCTCGACACCGGCGCGCGCGCCGATGCGCCGGAGCAGACCGAGCGGCGTCAGATTCCGATGGAGCTCGCCAGGAGCGGCCGCTACGCCGAAGTCCCCGATCTCGCGTATCCAATCTACGTGCACAAGAGCCGCCACAACGACGAGGCGCTCAAGCGCATCGTGCGGACCATGGCGCAGGAGGCCGGCCCCGAGGCATTCCTGCGCCAGCAGCAGGCCATCATCAGCCGGCCCGATTCGCGTCCCGGCCTCGGCGCCATCAGGTGTCCGACGCTGGTGCTGGTCGGGGACGGCGACGAAGCGACGCCGCCCGAGCTTTCCCGCGAGATCGCCGCCGGCATTACCGGCTCGCGCCTCGTCATGATCCCCGGCAGCGGCCACCTCTCCACCCTCGAGCAGCCCGCGGCGGTGACCAGGGCCCTGGTCGAATGGATGAGATCATGATCACTATATTGATCTCATGGCTTCCGTCCTCGACCTGATCGGCGAAACTCCGCTCATCGAAGTCACGCAGTTCGACCGCGGCTTGTGCCGACTGTTCTTGAAACTCGAGAGCGCCAATCCGTCGGGCTCCATCAAGGACCGTCCGGCGCGCGCCATGATCGAGGCGGCGGAGGCCGACGGCCGGCTCAAAGCGGGCGGCACCATCGTCGAGGCGACCGCGGGCAATACCGGGCTCGGCCTCGCGCTCGTCGGCGCGCGCAAGGGCTACCGCATCGTGCTGGTGGTGCCCGACAAAGATGGCGCGCGAGAAAATCCTGCACTGCAAGGCGATGGGCGCCGAAGTGGTGCTCACCCGCTCCGACGTCGGCCGCGGCCATCCGGACTATTATCAGGATCTCGCCGCGGCGATCACCGCGCGCACGCCGGGCGCGCTGTTCATCAACCAGTTCGCCAACCCGGCCAATCCGCTGGCGCACGAGACCACGACCGCGCCGGAAATCTTTCGTCAGATGGAGCACGACATCGACGCCATCGTGGTCGGCGTCGGCTCCGGCGGCACGCTCACCGGCATCGGCCGCTTCATGGCGAAAAATTCGCCAAAGACGCGGATGATCCTGGCCGATCCGGCGGGCTCGGTACTGGCGCCGATGATCGCGACCGGCCGCATGTCGAAGGCCGGAAGCTGGGCGGTCGAGGGGATCGGCGAGGATTTCGTGCCGGCCAACGCCGACCTCGCGCTGGTGCACAAGGCCTACACCGTCGCCGACCCGGACAGCTTTGCCGCCGCGCGCCAGCTCCTGCGTCAGGAGGGCGTGCTCGCCGGCTCCTCGTCCGGCACAATGCTCGCGGCCGCCTTGCGCTATTGCCTGGAGCAGACCGAGCCCAAGCGCGTCGTCAGCCTGGTCTGCGATTCCGGCGCAAAGTATCTGTCGAAGGTCTTCAACCCGGTCTACATCGCCCAGGAGGGCTGGGACCAGGAGCGCCACGGCACCGTGCGCGATGTGGTCATTGCCTGCTTTCCGCAGGGCGAGGCGGTGGTGGTGCATCCCGACGATACGCTGCGCACCGCGTTCGTGCGCATGCGCGCCGCCGACGTGTCGCAGCTCCCGGTGGTCGAAGGCCAATCGATCGTCGGGCTGGTCGACGAAAGCGACATGCTCGGCGCGCTCATCGAAAACGCCGAGCCCGCCTTCGACCTGCCGGTGCGCGACGTGATGGTGACGCGGCTCGAGACGATTTCCGCGGACGTGCCGATCCGCGAACTGGTGCCGCTGTTCCGGCGCGACCTCGTCGCCATCGTGATGGACGGCGACCGCTTTCTCGGCATCGCCACCCGTCTCGACCTCGTCAATTATTTCCGGATCGCGCGGCATTCCGCGGCCGAGCCCGAACTAACGGTTCAGAAAGCGACCAAATGACCCTGCGCAACACGCTCGACTTCGCCACGCGCTGCGTCCACGCCGGCCAGGACAACGATCCCACGACCGGGGCGGTGATGACGCCGATCTACGCCACGTCGACCTATGCGCAATCGAGCCCCGGCGTGCACAAGGGCTACGAATATTCGCGCACGCAGAATCCGACCCGCATGGCCTTCGAGCGCTGCGTCGCCGATCTCGAAGGCGGCACCGCCGGCTTTGCCTTCGCCTCCGGCATGGCGGCGACCGCGACCGTGCTCGATCTCCTGGAAAAGAATTCCCACGTGGTGGTCGGCGACGACGTCTATGGCGGCACGCGGCGGCTGTTCGATCAGGTGCGCCGGCAGTCGGCCGGCATCGAGGCGACCTATGCGGACCTGTCCGATGCCGAGGCGCTCGGCGCCGCGATCCGTCCCGACACGCGCCTGGTCTGGCTCGAGACGCCGACCAATCCGATGCTGAAGGTCGTCGATCTTAGCCGCATCGCCGCCATCACGCGCCCCAAGAAAATCCTTGCCGCCTGCGACAATACTTTCGCCAGCCCGTGGACGCAGCGGCCGCTCGAGCACGGCTTCGACCTCGTCATGCACTCGACCACCAAATACCTCAACGGCCACTCCGACATGGTGGGCGGCGTCGTCGTCGTCGGCGAGAACGCCGCGCTGCGCGAGCGCATGGCGTTTCTGCAGAACGCGGTCGGCGCGGTCGCGGGTCCGTTCGATTCCTTCCTGGCGCTGCGCGGGGTCAAGACGCTGGCACTGCGCATGGCGCGCCAATCTGCTTCGGCGTTGCGCATCGCGCAGTGGCTTGCCGAGCATCCCAAGATCGACCGTGTGTATTATCCGGGGCTCGCCTCGCATCCGCAGCACGACCTTGCCCGCCGGCAGATGCACGGCTTCGGCGGTATGATCGCGGCTGAGGTCGCCGGCACGGGCGCCGACGCGCAAAAATTCCTCGACGCTGCCGGCTGTTCACGCTCGCCGAAAGCCTCGGCGGCGTCGAGAGCCTGATCTCGCTGCCGGCGCTGATGACGCATGCCTCGACGCCGCCGCAGGTACGCGCCGCGCTCGGCATCAGCGATCGCCTGGTACGCATTTCCGTCGGCATCGAGGATTGCGACGATCTCATCGCGGACCTCAACTCGGCACTCGGCTCCCGCCCGGCCGCGTGACGTCGCAATTGCCGCAGGGGAGGGCGCCCGCGGCGCGATTGTGCTACGCCGTTCGTCTGTCTTCGCCGTCGCGGGGACGGAACAAAAGACGTCAGGGATGGAGAGCGCCCAATGAGGATCGGCAAACATCGTGCACGCGGCGCGCTGCCGGCGCTGGCCGTTGTGGCGCTGCTGGCGGCGGCGGCAGCGGCGATCGCGCCCGCAAGCGCGCAGAGCGATTATCCGAACCGGCCGATCCGCATGGTGGTCGGCTTCGCGGCCGGCGGCGGCAACGACATTTTCGCCCGCCTCGTCGGCGCCAAGCTCGGCGAGATTCTGGGGCAGACCCTGGTGATCGAGAACAAGCCGGGCGCCGCCGGGCGGCTTTCGGTCGAATACGTCTCGCACCAGGCGGCCGACGGCTATACGCTCCTCGTCGGCGCCAGCGGCGCGATGTCGATCGGGCCGGCGATCTACCCCGACCTGCCGTACCAGACCAACAAGACCTTCACGCCGATCGGCATGATCGCGAATTTCCCGCTGATCATGGTGATCGGCGCCGACAATCCGTCGCAGAACGTCAAGGAATTCGTCGAGTGGATGAAGCAGCATCCCGATAAGGCTAACTATGCCAGCTCATCGCCGGCCTTCACCATCACGACGGAGCTTCTGAAATTGAAGACCGGCATGCCCGGCACCATGATTCCCTACAAGAGCAGCAACGAGATGAACCTCAGCGTCATCCAGGGCCAGACCGCGATGACCATCGCTGACGGCCCGCCAACCGTGCCGCAGGTGAAAGGCGGCAAGGTCAAGGCGCTGGCCGTCACCGGCAGCGAGCGCTCGGCGGAACTGCCGGATACGCCGAGCATGGCCGAGGCCGGATACCCGAGCGTCGATGTTCACCTGTGGAGCGGCCTGTTCGCACTCGCCGCGACCCCACCCGCAATCGTCGCCAAGCTCGAAAAAGCGTTCGCGCAGGCGATCCGCGACCCCGGCCTCGGTGAGAAGCTCAAGAACCTCGCCGTCAATCCCGGCGGCGCCGCGCCCGACGAGTTCAGGCGCATCATCGATAGCGATATCGTCAAGTTCCGCGAGGTGGTTCAGGCCGCGAACCTCAAGTTCGAGGAATAGTCTTTTGGCCTCATGAGCGCCTGATAGACGCCGGCCCGACGACACGGTTGCGCCTTTGCGACCTACTCGGCCGGCAGCAAGGGCATGCGGTGAAAGCAGTTCTCAAACGGATTTGATCGCTTGCGTCTGGACTTGGCGCGAGATTCGGCGCTATGCCCACCTGCAGCTGAGGGAGACCGCCCCATGAAATTTTACGCAAGTGCGCTCATCGCCGCGACCATCCTGTGCGGCAGTCCCGCGATGGCGGAGGACATCGATCTTTCGACCTGGACCTGCAAGAAGTTCCAAGCGGCCAACAAGGACGAGATCGGCATCATTCTCGCCTGGCTCGACGGCTACTACCGCGACGACGACGACCCGCCGGTCATCAACACCGAAAGATTCGTCGAGAACGCCAAGAAGATCGGCGAGTATTGCTCGGCGCACCCCGACATCGGCCTCGTCACGGCGATGGACACGCTGTTCAAGGCGAAGTGACGCCGGCCCCGGCCAGCGGAGCGAGCGCGGATGCCGGTGAGGGTCGTCCCGTGCGCACCCGGTAATTTCAGGAAGCACGCCGCCCCGCGATAGCCGGGGCGGATCGACAGGTTACACGTCCAGCAAATCCTCGCCGGCGAACTCGGCGCGCTCCTGGATGAAGGCGAAGCGCATTTCCGGCTTGTTGCCCATCAGCCGCTCGACCGCGTTGTCGGTGTCCTTGCGCTCGTCCTCGACCACCTTGACCTTGAGGAGCGTGCGCTTCTTCGGGTCCATGGTGGTTTCCTTGAGCTGGGCCGCCATCATCTCGCCGAGGCCCTTGAAGCGGCTGACTTCCACCTTGGCGTTGGCGTGGAATTCCTTTTTCAGGATCTCGTTGCGGTGCTGGTCGCTGCGCGCATAGAAATTCTTGCCGCCGTGGCTCAGCCGGTAGAGCGGCGGCACCGCGAGATAAAGGTGCCCTTTGTCGATGAGCTGCGGCATCTGCCGGTAGAAGAAGGTGATGAGGAGGGAAGCGATATGGGCGCCGTCGACGTCGGCGTCGGTCATGATGATGACGCGGCCGTAGCGCAGATCCTCGTCGCGGTAATGCGCGCCGGTGCCGCAGCCGAGCGCCTGCACGAGGTCGGCAAGCTGCTGGTTCTGCGCCAGCTTGTCCTTGCCGGCGGAGGCGACGTTGAGGATTTTGCCGCGCAGCGGCAGGATCGCCTGCGTGGCGCGGTCGCGCGCCTGCTTGGCCGAGCCGCCGGCGCTGTCGCCCTCAACCACGAAAATCTCGGAGCCCTCGGCGGCGCTGGCGGTGCAGTCGGCGAGCTTGCCGGGCAGCCGTAGCTTGCGCACGGCGCTCTTGCGCGCGATGTCCTTTTCCTGGCGGCGGCGGATGCGCTCATCGGCGCGCTCGACCACGAATTCGAACAGCTTGTTGGCTTGCGCCGGGTTGCCGGCGAGCCAGTGGTCGAACGGGTCCTTGATGGCCTGCTCGACGATCTTCTGCGCTTCGGCGGTGGCGAGGCGGTCCTTGGTCTGGCCCTGGAATTCCGGCTCGCGGATGAACACCGAGAGCATGGCGCCGGCGCCGACCATCACGTCCTCGCCGGTGATCGAGGCGGCGCGCTTGCCTTGGCCGACGCGCTCGGCATGGTCCTTGAGGCCGCGCAACAGCGCGCTGCGCACCCCGGATTCGTGGGTGCCCCCGTCGGGCGTCGGGATGGTGTTGCAGTAGGAATTGAGGAAGCCGTCGGCATCCGCGGTCCAGGCCACGGCCCATTGCGCCGCGCCGTGCGTGCCGGTCTTGCCGGCGCTGCCGGTGAAAACGTCGGGATGAACGAGGGTCGCGTCTTTCAGCGTCTCCTTGAGGTAATCCTTCAGTCCTTCCTCGAAATGGAAGGTGGCTCGCTCCGGCACGTCGGCGACGCCGTGCAACAGTGCGGCGGCGCACGACCAGCGGATTTCGACGCCGCCGAACAGGTAGGCTTTTGAGCGCGTCATCTTGAACACGCGCTCCGGCCGGAAATGCGCTTTGGCGCCGAAGATCTGCGGGTCCGGCCGGAACCGCACCTTGGTGCCGCGCCGGTTCGGCGCCTTGCCGCCGTCCTGCAATTTGCTCTTCGGCTTGCCGCGCTCGAACGCCATCCGATAGAGCTTTTGGCCGCGCGCGACCTCGACCTCCATGCGCTCGGACAGGGCGTTCGCGACCGAGACGCCGACGCCGTGCAGGCCGCCGGAGGTCTCGTAGACCTTGGAGTCGAACTTGCCGCCGGCGTGCAGCGTGCACATGATCACTTCGAGCGCCGACTTCTTCGGGAATTTCGGGTGCGGGTCGACCGGGATGCCGCGGCCGTTGTCGTTGACTGTGACGAAGCCGTCGGCCTCCATCTCGACCTCGATCCAGTCGGCATGGCCGGCGAGCGCCTCGTCCATCGCATTGTCGATGACCTCGGCGAACAGGTGATGCAGCGCCTTCTCGTCGGTGCCGCCGATATACATGCCGGGGCGGCGGCGAACCGGGTCGAGCCCCTCCAGGACCTCGATGTGGCGCGCGGTGTAGCCGGCTTCGGCGGCCGAGCCGCGCGCGGCGGTCGCCCGGCGTGCTGTGCCGCGCCGGGGCTCCGCCAGCGCGCCGAACAGGTCCGGCGCTTTCGGCGGCTTTACCGTTTTCGCATTTTTTGTTGCTTTTCCCAAGGCTTATCCCGATTTCTTGCGATTTGGCTGAAGGCTCGATCGACGCCGCAGCGAGGAACGAATCAAGCTTGCGACTATCGCACGGGGGTGGCGGAGCCGTGAATGAATCGGACGGAGCCTCAGCGGTTCCCTAGGCGCGCATTGCGGAGATACGATGGTGCATGAGCGAAGGCACCGCGAGCGACAAAGCGGCATTGCCGGCCCCACGCGGCCGCCTGGTGCGATATCTCGAAGCCTTTACGGCGTATCGGTATGCCACCTGGATCCTGGCGGCAGTGGCATTCGCGGACAGTTCGTTCCTGCCCGTCGCGCCGGATGTACTGCTGGTGCCGATGGTGCTGTTGCGGCCGCAGCGGGTCTGGTCGCTCTGCCTCATCTGCACCGTCGCCTCGTCGCTGGGCGCGGCGGTCGGCTATGTCATCGGTTACGAGCTCTGGTATTCGATCGGCGCCAAGCTCGTTGAGCTTTACGGCTACAGCGCCGCATTCGCGAAGTATCAGCACCTGATCGAAGTTTGGGGCGTCCCGATCATCGTCGCCAAGGCGCTGACCCCGATCCCGTTCAAGATCATGGCGATTGCCGCCGGCGTCGCCGCGATGAACCCGCTCACCTTCATGGTCGCCGCGATCGGCGGGCGGGCGCTCCACTTCGCCATGGTGGGGGTGCTGGTCGTCCTGCTGGGCGACAAGCTCACGGTGTTCATCACCAGATTCGAGCGGCCGGTGGCCATCGTCTCGGCGCTCGGCCTGATCGGGTTCGTTGTCTACCTGTACCTTCGCTGATGGCAGCGCAGCGCCGGCGGCGCATTGACGAGGACGGCAGGGGGGTCTATAGCGCCCGGCCATGATGATCGCCGCGCCCAAAGAGCTTCGCCGCCGCCGTATTGCCACGGCACGGATGAACGCGCAGGCGTGATCGTTCGTGCCGCCCGTTCCGCGGCACGTTTGTCCTGATAACCTTCCGCGGAATGGACCGCACGCAGCAAGCGGAAGGACCGATGATGTCTGCGAAAGCAACGAAAACAAAGATCGGCGTGCTCGGCGCCTCCGGCTATACCGGCGCCGAGCTGCTGCGGCTGCTCATACGGCATCCGCAGGTCGAGATCGTGCTGCTGACCGCCGAGCGCCGCGCCGGCAAGGCCATGGCCGACGTGTTTCCTCAATTTTCGCCCTATCCGCTGCCGACGCTCACGGCGATCGAAGGCGCCGATTGGGCGGCCCTCGGGCTTGATCTCGCCTTCTGCGCGCTGCCGCATGGCACGACGCAGAAGGTCATCGCCGATCTTTTGGGGCGCGCGCCGGCCGCCAAGGTCGTCGATCTGTCGGCCGATTTCCGGCTCGCCGATCCCGCCGCCTACGCGCGCTGGTACGGCCATGCCCACGCCGCGCCGGAGCTGCAGAAGGAAGCGGTCTACGGCCTGACCGAAATCTATCGCGAAAGGATCAAGCCGGCGCGGCTTGTCGCCAATCCCGGTTGCTACACGACCTGCGCCGAACTCGCGCTCGTTCCGCTCCTCAGAGCCAAGGCGATCGATGCCGACGAGATCGTGATCGACGCCAAATCGGGCATGACCGGCGCGGGCAGGGCGGCGCGCGAGGAGATGCTGTTCGCCGAAGTGTCCGAGGGCTTTCATGCCTACGGCGTCGGGCACCATCGCCACATGGCCGAGCTCGACCAGGAATTTTCGCTCGCCGCCGGCCGCGACGTGGTCGTCAGCTTCACGCCGCACCTGGTGCCGATGAACCGCGGCATCCTCTCGACCATTTACGTGCGCGGCCTCAAAACCTCGCCGCAGGAGCTTCATGCGTTGCTTTCAGGGGCTTATGCGCACGAGCCGTTCGTCCACGTGCTGGCGTTCGGCAAGACGCCGCAGACCCGCCACGTACGCGGCTCCAACATGACCTTCATCGGGGTCGCCGCCGACCGCGTGCCGGGCCGCGCCATCATCGTCGCGGCGCTCGACAACCTGACCAAGGGCGCCTCCGGCCAGGCGGTGCAGAACATGAACGTGATGCTCGGCTTCGCCGAGACCACGGGGCTCGAGCAGGTCGCGCTGTTTCCGTGATCGTTCGGCCGGGCGTCGCCGCAAGGCGCTATTTGGAAGGCGCCGTTATGCCACCACCTTGACGTAGCTCCCCGGTGCGTCCTCGATCGGCGTGAGCGCGCCGTCGCCGGGGATGCGGGCGGGCACTTCGGTCGGGCCCTGGCGGGTGAGCCAGACGAGCCAATCCGGCCACCACGAGCCGGGATGCTCCTTCGCGTTCGCGAGCCACTTGTCGAGGTCGGCGCTGCGCGGCGCCGGGCCGGTCCAGAACTGGTATTTCTGCTTGCTCGGCGGGTTGACCACGCCGGCAATGTGGCCGGAGCCCGACAGCACGAACCTGACCTTGCCGCCGAAGCATTTCGAGCCGACCAGCACCGATTTTGCCGGCGCGATGTGATCCTCGCGCGTCGCCAGATTGTAGACCGGCACCTTGATGGCGCCGAGGTCGATCGGCGTGTCGCCGAGCATCATCTGGCCCTTGGCCAGCTTGTTGTAGAGATAGCAGTTGCGCAGGTAGAACGAGTGATTGGCGGCCGGCAGTCGCGTGGCGTCGGAGTTCCAGTAGAGCAGGTCGAACGGGAACGGCGCCTTGCCCTTGAGGTAGTTGTTGATCACATAGGGCCACAGCAGGTCGTTGGAGCGCATCAGGTTGAAGACGCTCGCCATCATGCCGCTTTCAAGGTAGCCGCGTTCGGCCATGCGCTGCTCGAGGACCTTGACCTGCTCTTCGTCGACGAACACCTTGAGATCGCCCGCGTAGGTGAAATCGACCTGGGTGGCGAAGAGCGTGGCCGACACGATCCGCTCGTCGCGCCGCGCCGCCATGGCCGCAAGCGCAACGGCGAGCAGCGTGCCGCCGACGCAATAGCCGACGGCATGGACGCTGTCCTCGCCGGTCGCCTGCTTGATGGCATCGAGCGCGGCCAGCGGGCCGTCGCGCACGTAGTCCTCGAAGCTTTTCTGCGCCAGGCGCGCGTCGGGATTGACCCAGGAGATGCAGAACACGGTGAGGCCCTGGTCGACGCACCACTTGATGAAGGATTTTTCCGGGGTCAGGTCGAGCACGTAATACTTGTTGATCCACGGCGGAACGATCAGCAGCGGCCGCTTCAGCGCGATCGGGGTCGACGGCGCGAACTGGATGAGCTGCATCAGCTCGTTCTGAAAGATCACCTTGCCGGGGGTGGTGGCGAGGTTGCGCCCGACCGCGAACATCGAGGCGTCGGACTGGCGTATCTTGAGGTCGCCGCCGCCGGTCTCGATGTCCTCGGCGAGCATGCGCATGCCACGGACCAGGTTGTCGGCGTTGCTGGTGAGCGTCTCGCGCAGCAGTTCGGGATTGGTCAGCACGAAGTTCGATGGCGACAGCGCATTGGTGATCTGCCGCGTGTAGAACGAGGCTTTCTGCCTGGTATGCGCATCGAGGTCGGTGGCGTCGGTGACCAGCCGGTCGGCCCAGCGCGCGCTCAACAGGTAGGCCTGCTTGAGGAAATCGAAGAACTGGTTCGCGGACCATTCCGGGTCGGCGAAGCGTTTGTCGCCGGCCTCGGGCGCGGCGACGGGCGCAACGTCCTGCCCGGCGAGGCGCTTGGCGGCCGCTGACCACAGGTCCAGATAGGCTTGGCCGAGCCGGGCCTGCAATTCGACCGTGCGTTTCGGATCGGTCAGCCAATATTCCGCGACCTGCCCGAGCGTCTTGACGACCTCGGTGACCTCGTCGGCGAGCTCGGTGGTGTTGCGGCGGGCTTCGCGGGGCTTGAGATAGGCGGCGAAGGCCCGGCCGCTTTCCTCGATGAGCCGCGCCAGGTTGCGCGAAAACTCCTCGACGTCCACGGAGCCGATTTTCATCGGTTCTTGCACGGAGCCGACTTTCATCGGTTCTTGCGATGGAGCCCGCACGGGCGTTCCTCACTGACGCGAGGGCGGTGAGCCCGCCCTCTTTGCATCAAAATGGTCGGCTCGGAGCGCGCGCGCAAGGCGGACATTTGGGCAGGCGATCGAGGATGCTGGGCAGGCGTTCGAGGAAGGCGGCGCAACTTGGCCGGTAACCGCGGCCGGCAGCAACTCGCTGTCCTTGTTTCGACATATTAGCGGCTTAGCGCTGTAACTTATGGGGCGGCTGAGTTGATCCTGGTAAGCCATTGGGGCTAAAGCATTTCCAGGGCCACTTTAAGTAGCCGAGGCGCAGCCGCGATCGAGCCGTTACCGCTGGTTGGCGCGTGAGTATTGGGGACAGACTTGCACGGCAGCGCAAACGCCATGACCCGCATGCTGGTAGCCGCGGCGATCGCCGCCGCTGCAGCCGCGCTGGTGTCCGGCTGCACGCAGGTCGGCGACTTTCCAAAAGTGCTCGATCGGCCTGACGCGCGCTCCGAGACGCCCATGAGCCCGGAGCAGCTCAAGCTGGCGACGGATGCGCTCATTTCGCAGCGCCAGCAACTCGCCGCCGAAGCCTGCACCACCCAGTCCAATCCCTTGCCGCCGCTCGCCAAACCCTTGCCGGGCACGCCCCCGCCGCCCGCGGCAACGCCCTGTCCTCCGGCGGCGCCCGTGGTGCCCGCAGCAACCACCACCCAAACCGCTGGCGCCCGCACCAAGCCATGATAAAATTTCACGCTTAGACGATCGTCGTCACGACCCGCCAGGGCTATCCCATGGAAGATTTCTATCGCATCCGCCGGCTGCCGCCCTACGTCTTCGAGACGGTCAACCGCGCCAAGGCCATCGCCCGCAACGGCGGCGAAGACATCATCGACCTCGGCATGGGCAATCCCGATCTGCCGACGCCCGCGCACGTGGTCGAAAAGCTCAAGGACGTGATCGGCAAGCCGCGCACCGACCGCTATTCGGCATCGAAGGGGATTCCGGGGCTGCGCCGCGCCCAGGCGGCCTATTACGCCCGCCGCTTCGGCGTGAAGCTTAATCCCGACACTCAAATCGTCACCACGCTCGGCTCTAAGGAAGGTTTTGCCAATGTCGCCCAGGCGATCACGGCGCCGGGCGATATCATCATCGTGCCCAACCCGACCTATCCGATTCACGTCTTCGGCTTCCTGATGGCCGGTGGCGCCATCCGTGCGGTGCCGGTCGAGGCGAGCGAGGTGTTCTTCCAGGCGCTCGAGCGCGCCGTGTTGCATTCGATCCCAAAACCGATCGCGGTGGTGGTGTGCTATCCGTCAAACCCGACGGCCTGCGTTGCCAGCCTCGACTTCTATCGCGACCTCGTCGCCTTTGCGAAAAAGCACTCTCTCCTGGTGTTGTCGGATCTCGCCTATGCGGAGGTCTATTTCGACGACAATCCGCCGCCCTCGCTGCTGCAGGTTCCGGGCGCCATGGATGTCGCCGTCGAGTTCACCTCGATGTCGAAAACCTATTCGATGCCGGGCTGGCGCATCGGCTTTGCGGTGGGCAACGAGCGCATCATCGGCGCGCTGGCGCGGGTCAAGTCCTATCTCGACTACGGCGCGTTCACGCCGATCCAGGTCGCCGCGACGGCGGCGCTGAACGGTCCGGACGACTGCATCCACGAGATGCGCACGATCTACCGGCGGCGGCGCGACGCGCTGGTCGATGCATTCGGGCGCGCCGGCTGGCAGGTGCCGCCGCCGCGGGCCTCGATGTTCGCCTGGGCGCCGATTCCCGAGCCGTTCCGCACCCTCGGCAGCGTCGAATTCTCGACGCTGCTGGTCGAAAAGGCCGGCGTCGCGGTGTCGCCCGGGGCCGGCTTCGGCGAGCACGGCGAGGGCCATGTGCGCATCGCGCTGGTCGAGAACGAGCAGCGCATCCGCCAGGCCGCCCGCAACATCCGCCGCTTTCTTGAAACCGGCCCGGAAATGCTGCACAACGTCGTACCGCTTGCGACGCGACGCTAGTCGAGGGTCGCTCCACCCCGAAGTCGCTCCACCCCGAAGTCGCTCCACCCCGAAGTCGCTCCACCCCGCTTTGGCGACGTTTCATGGCCGAGCCGTTGAAAGTCGGTCTTGCCGGACTGGGCACCGTCGGCACGGCCGTCGTCCGCCTCCTGGAAGAGGGGCGCGCCAAGCTGATCGCGCGCTGCGGCCGCCCGATCGAGATCGTTGCCGTGAGCGCGCGCTCGCGCGGCAAGAAGCGTGACTTCGATCACCGCAAGTTCCGCTGGTTCGCCGATCCGGCAGCGCTCGCCGCCGATGGCTCGATCGACGTGCTGGTCGAGCTCATGGGTGGCGCCGGCGATCCGGCCAAGCGCGCCGTCGAGACCGCTCTCTCGTCCGGCAAGCCGGTGGTGACCGCCAACAAGGCGCTCCTTGCCCGGCACGGCCAGAAGCTTGCAGCGCTCGCCGAACGCCACCAAGTCGCGCTCAATTTCGAGGCCTCGGTCGGCGGCGGCATTCCGATCGTGAAGACGCTGCGCGAGGGGCTCAACGGCGATTCCTTCACCCGCATCTACGGCATCCTCAACGGCACCTGCAATTACATCCTCTCGCGCATGGAGCAGGACCGGCTCGCCTTCGCCGACTGCCTGCGCGACGCGCAGCGCCTCGGCTATGCCGAGGCCGATCCGACTTTCGACGTCGAAGGCCACGACACGGCGCAAAAACTTTCCATCCTGGCGAGCCTCGCCTTTGGAACCAAACTCGATCCCGGCGCGATTTATGTCGAGGGCATCTCGTCCATCACGCTCGCCGATCTCGACGCCGCCGGCGAGCTTGGCTATCGCGTGAAGCTTCTGGGCGTGGCGATGCGAACCGAGGCGGGTATCGAGCAGCGCGTGCATCCGACCATGGTGCCGCGGGAGTCCGCGATCGCCCAGGTCATGGGCGTGACCAACGCGGTGACGGTCGATGCCGTGGGCCTCGCCCCGATCACGCTGGTCGGTCCCGGCGCCGGCGGCATGGCGACGGCCTCGGCGGTCGTCTCCGATCTCGCCGATATCGCGCGCGGCGTGCGCACGCCGCCGTTTGGACGCCCGACCGCGCGCATGACCACGATCCGCAAGGCGCCGATGCAGCGGCACGAAGGCGGCTACTACATCCGCATGCTGGCGCGCGATCGCCCGGGCACCGCGGCGACCATCGCCCGGCGCCTGGCGCAACAGAACATCTCGCTCGAATCGATCGTGCAGCGCCATGGCGCGGCGCACGATACCGCCCGCTCCGGCCGTTCCGGCGCGCCGGTGCCCGTCATCATGATTACATACGCCACCAGCGAGGATGCGGTGCGCAAGGCGCTGGCCGCGGTGCGGCGCGACCGGGTGATTTCCGGGCGGCCGCAGGTCATCCGCATCGAGAAGAACTAGGCCCGGCGGTCCTTCGTCAGCCAGGGAGATTTGCGTCATGTCGTCGATTGCCGTGCCGTCGAACCAGACGCTGGAGCGCATCCTCTCGATCGAGATCGTGCGCGTGACCGAGCGGGCGGCGGTCAATGCGGCGCGGCTGCGCGGCCGCGGCGCCGAAAAGGCCTCCGATCAGGCCGCCGTCGATGCCATGCGGCGCGAGCTCAACAAGCTGTCGATCGACGGGACCGTGGTGATCGGGGAGGGCGAGATGGACGAGGCGCCGATGCTGTTCATCGGCGAAAAAATCGGCTCCGGGAAGGGCCCCAAGGTCGACATCGCAGTCGATCCGCTCGAAGGCACGACGCTGTGCGCCAAGAACATGCCAGGCGCCATCGCCACACTCGCCATGGCCGAGGACGGCACGCTCCTTCATGCGCCCGATATCTACATGGACAAGATCGCGATCGGGCCGGGCTATCCGAAGGGCGTGGTCGATCTCGACGCGCCGGCCGGCGAGAACATCCTCAATCTGGCCAAGGCCAAGGGCGTCAAGGCCGAGGCCATCACCGCCATGATCCTCGATCGGCCGCGCCACGCCGATCTCATCGCGGCGGTGCGCAAGGCCGGCGCCGCGGTGAGCCTGATCACCGACGGCGACGTTGCCGGCGTGATCCATACCGCCCAGCCCGACAAGACCGGCATCGACATCTATCTCGGCATCGGCGGCGCGCCCGAGGGCGTGCTGGCGGCGGCGGCGCTGCGCTGTATCGGCGGCCAGATGCAGACCCGCCTGGTGCTCGATACCGAGCAAAAGCGCGAGCGCGCCACCAAGATGGGCATCAAGGACCCGCGCAAGAAGTACCAGATCGAGGACATGGTGAAGGGCGACTGCCTGTTTGCCGCGACCGGCGTCACCGACGGCCGCATGCTGCAAGGGGTCAAGTTCGGCAAAGAGGTGATCGAGACCGAGACTGTGGTGATGCGCTCGGTGAGCGGCACCGTGCGCTGGATCAGGGCCGAGCACCGGCGGCTTGACAAGTTCTGATCGGGTCGAAACGCGCCAAGGCTGAGGAACGATTTGGCAATGTTGCCGCTTTTGAATAAGGTTTGGTCGAATCTCGCATTAGGAGCGTGCCATGGCTGACAAATTGCGCGAACTCGTGGAGCAAGCGCGCAAACTGGAGATGACGAAGGATCAATTGCGTCAGCAGAGGCGCAGCTTTGTCTATGGTAATACCAATATTGAGAACAATCTGATCACACGCGAGCTGGTAGATGAGGCCGACCGCGCGGTAGAGGACGGAGAGAAATAGGTCCGCTGTGGCTGACGACCGGCACAGCTTTGCCGAACAGTCCGAACTGATCAGCGATCCCCTCGAAAAGGCCCGCAGGGAAGCGGAAAACGGGGTCCGACAGTTCAACGTTGCGATTGAGATCATTCGCGCGCATGTGAAGGACGCTGAACGACCCTTCAAGCTGCGATCGTCCATGATCTTACAGCTTCAAATGGAGGCGCTGGCAGGTATCCATCCGCTTGCCGGCACCTTCAGAAATACTCCGGTTAACATCTCGAAAAGCCAACATCGGCCGCCGGACTCGATATTCGTGTCCGAAGAAGTAGAATTACTGTGCCGTTACGTGAACGACAATTGGCATCAGGACGCTATCCATCTCGCTGCTTACGTGCTCTGGCGCCTGAACTGGATACACCCGTTCGCGGACGGCAATGGTCGAACGGCTCGGACGGTCTCCTATGTCGTTCTGTGCGTCAGGATGGATAGCATCTTGCCCGGTTTGCCGACCATTCCTGAGCAGATTGCGGCAGACAAGAACCCCTATTACGACGCCTTGGAGGCGGCGGATGCGGCGTGGAAGGTATCCGAAACGATTGACCTAAGCCGTATGGAAGAGCTTTGAAGACCATGCTGGCCAATCAACTCTACAATGCCGTCAAATCTGCCGCACCCGACAAGCAATAGTTCCAGCCAGAGTGCTAGATGCTGTCATTCGCGTTGCACGCGTCCTATCTGTCAAACCGACCATGTTGTCCTATCGCGCCTCCGGGCCAAAAGAAGCCGTGCATTTCCTCGGCGTCGAGAGCTCGGCGACCGGGCGGCCATGGCGTGACCGGCTCGACGAGCGCGGCGCCGCGCGTGCGCTCGCGATCGCGCAGCGGCACGAGCTTCCCGAATTGCTGGCGCGCATCCTGGCCGGCCGCAACGTCGAGGTCGATGCGGTCGAAGCCTTCCTCGACCCGACCATCAAGCGCTCGATGCCCGACCCGCATGTGCTCGCCGCCATGCCGGCGGCGGCGGAGCGGCTCGCGGATGCCATCATGCGCGGCGAAAGCATCGCGATTTTCGGCGACTACGACGTGGACGGCGCGACCTCGACCGCCTTGCTGGCGCGATTTCTGCGCCACGGCGGCAGCACGCCGATCATCCACATTCCCGACCGCCTGTTCGAGGGCTATGGCCCCAATGTCGAGGCGGTGCGTGCGCTCGCGGCACGCGGCGCGACGCTGCTGGTGACTGTCGATTGCGGCACCACCAGCATTGAGCCGCTGGCGCAGGCGCGCGCGCTCGGTGTCGATGTCGTCGTGATCGACCACCACCAGGCCGACGAGGTGCTGCCGCCGGCCGTCGCCATCGTCAATCCGAACCGGCGCGACGACCTGTCCGGGCTCGGTCATCTCGCCGCCGTCGGGCTCACCTTCATGACCGTGGTGGCGGTGAACCGCGTGCTGCGGGCGCGCGGCTTTTGGCACAGCGAGCGTCCCGAGCCCGATCTGCTCGCGCTGCTCGACGATGTCGCGCTCGGCACCGTTGCGGACGTGGTGCCGCTCATCGGGCTCAACCGCGCCTTCGTCGCCAAGGGCCTGGTGGCGCTGCGCCGGCGCGAGCGCGCCGGACACGTCAGCCTGATGGATGTGGCGCGGCTCTCCGGGCCGCCCGAGGCGTGGCATCTCGGCTTTCTCCTCGGCCCGCGCATCAATGCCGGCGGCCGCATCGGCCGCGCCGACCTCGGCGCGCGGCTCCTCATGGAGGACGACCCGATCGAGGCGGCGAAGATCGCCGCGGAGCTCGATCGGCTCAACCGCGAGCGCCAGGCGATCGAGCAGGAGACGCTGGCGCAGGCCGAGGCCGAGGCGATGGCGGCGCTCGGTATCGAGGAGCGCGGCGCCGTGGTGATCACCGCCGCGGAGGGCTGGCATCCCGGCGTCGTCGGCCTGGTGGCGGCGCGGCTCAAGGAGAAATACGGCCGCCCGGCCTTCGCGATCGCGCTCGAGCCCGGTGGCATCGGCACCGGCTCGGGCCGCTCGATCGCCGGCGTCGATATCGGCCGCGTGGTGCGGCGCGCCGTCGCCGAGGGGCTGCTGCTCAAGGGCGGCGGCCACGCCATGGCGGCCGGCGTGACGCTGCGCAAGGACGCGCTCGCGCCGCTGCGCGCCTACCTCGAAGCCGCCCTCGCCGCCGACGTCGAGGCGGCGCGGCGCGCCACCGGCCTCATGATCGACGGCGCGGTGAGCGCGGCGGCCGCCAATGCCGAGCTGGTGGCGATGCTCGCCCGCGCCGGGCCGTTCGGTTCCGGCAATCCGGAGCCGACCCTCGCGCTGCCGGCGCACACCGTCGTCTATGCCGAGGAGGTTGGCCAGGCGCACATGCGCGTGCGGCTAAAATCCGCCGACGGCGCCGCCGTCAACGCCATTGCGTTCCGCGCCGCCGGCCAAAAGCTCGGTGCCGCGCTGCTGGCGAGCCGCGGCCGTCCCGTCCATGCCGCCGGCTCCTTCGCGCTCGACCGCTGGCAGGGCGAAGAGCGGGTGCAGTTCAAACTCGCCGATATCGCGCCAGCCGAGCCGTTTCCCGGGCGATGACGCCAACGAATAAAGCGCCTGTTGCCCTGGGTTTTTGTGGAAGGATTTTTTTGCAAAGCCGGCCTGCTCGATAACGTCCTTAACGACATTGCGAGTTCTGCTTGAATTAACAAGAGCATATGTCTAAGTGCCCGCGCATGTGGAGTGACCTGCAATGTCCCCGATAACCCGCCGCAGCGCGTTGATGCTGGGCGCCGGCCTGACCCTGACGCTGCTCGAAATCGACAAGGGCATGGCGACGCCCGCGGACACCGACGCCGAGATCGCCAAATTCACCGGCGGTCAGGCGGCGCAGAGCGGCAAGATCGCGATCGATCTCCCCGAAATCGCCGAGAACGGCAACACCGTGCCGCTGTCGATCACGGTCGATAGCCCGATGAATGCCGACGACTATGTCAGCGACATCCTCATCCTCGGCGACGGCAATCCCAATCCCGGCATCGCCAGGTTTCATCTCACGTCGATGTCGGGGCGTGCCGAAGCCGCGACCCGCATCCGCCTCAATGCGACCGAGAACGTCATCGTGCTGGCCAAAACCTCGACCGGCAAGCTTTTTGCCGACCGCAAGCTGGTCAAGGTGACGGTCGGCGGTTGCGGCGGCTGAGCCGACACAACCAGACCGGACAGGAATCATGGCCGAGAAGCCGCGCCTGCGCGTCCCCACCGAAGCGAAGAAGGGCGAGGTCATCGCGATCAAGACGCTCGCCTCCCATCCGATGGAAACCGGCTTCCGCAAGGACGCCGACGGCAAGATCATCCCGCGCAAGATCATCAACAGGTTCGTCTGCACCTTCAACGGCAAGCCTGTGTTTAGCGCCGATCTCGAGCCGGCGATCGCCGCCAATCCCTACCTCGAGTTCACCGTCAAGGTGGAGGAGAGCGGCACCTTCACGTTCGCCTGGACCGACGACGACGGCACGGTCACGACCGCCGAGGCGGGCATCACCGTGACCTGAGCGGGCCGCCACAGGCGGCGCCGCAAACGGCTTGGCACGGCGGTCGCGCGCGGCTATCTGGTGCGCCTGTCCCGCCAAGGAAGCACAATGGCCAAGCTCAATCTCTCGGTCGCCGTCGGCGACTACGATCGCACCCGCGCCCTGATCGACGGCACGGTCTCAATCGACGGCGTCGATCCGGTCTACATGACGCTCGTTCCCGAGGAGATTTTCTTCCGCGCGTTCCGCGCCGCCGAATTCGACATCTGCGAAATGTCGCTGTCGAGCTACACGGTGAAGACGGCGCAGGGCGATTGTCCGTACATCGCCGTGCCGGCCTTCGTCTCGCGCGCCTTCCGCCACACCTCGGTCTATGTCCGCACCGACCGCGTCAAGAGGCCCGAGGACCTCAAGGGCCGCAAGGTCGGCGTGCCCGAATACCAGCTCACCGCCAATGTCTGGGCGCGCGCGTTCCTCGAGGACGATTACGGCGTCAAGCGCGCCGACATCCATTGGATCCGCGGCGGTATCGAGAATGCGGGGCGGCCGGAGAAGATCACGGTCAAGCTGCCCGCGGGCGTGCGGCTCGACAACGCGCCGGAGGGCGCGACGATCTCGGCGCTGCTCGAAGCCGGCGAGATCGACGGCTTCATGGCGCCGCGGCCACCGACGCTGGTCGAGCGGGGCCATCCGCATGTCGGCTGGCTGTTCCCCGATCCGACCGCGGTGGCGAAGGATTATTTCAAGCGCACCGGCTATTTCCCGATCATGCACGCCGTCGGTGTGCGCGGCGAATTGGCGGAGCGCCATCCGTGGCTGCCGGGCGCGGTGCTCAAGGCGTTCGAACAAGCGAAGGAGGTCGGGCTGCGCAAGCTCTCCGACACCTCCGCCACCAAGGTGACGCTGCCGTTCGTCGAAGAGCGCCTCAAGGAGGCGCGCGACCTGATGGGCCACGATTTCTGGTCATACGGCGTCGGCCCGAACCGCAAGGTCTTGGATTACTTCCTCGCCCAGCATCACGCCGAGGGCCTTTCCGCGCGGCGGCTCTCGGTCGACGAGCTGTTCCATCCGGCGACCTACGAGACGTTCAAGCTGTAAAGGCTCCGCGCCGGCCAAGCGGGGCGCGGGATGAAAGGTCAAATCCGGTCCGGGAATTTGATGATGAAGTTGTCGTGGTTCGGCATCTTCACCTTCGGAAGCGTCTGCGCGTTCATTGTTTCGTCTTCGGGGATGAGCTTGTTGGCGGCGAACAGATAGGCGCACAGCGCGTAGACTTCGTCGTCGGTGAGCGTGTGCGGCGTCGGCCACGGCATGGCGCGGCGCACGTAGTCGAATAAAGTCGTCGGCCACGCCCAGAAATTGGCGATGGTCTTGTTGGAGGCGATGCCGTTCGCGGTCAGCGGCGGGTTGCCGACCAGCATGTTGCTCGGGCCGCCCTTGCCGCCGTCGCCGTGGCACTGGTTGCAGCCCTTGTCGACGTAGAGCTTGGCGCCCTGCGCGGCGGTGCCGCTGCCGGGCGGCAGATTGGTGCCGTCGGGCAGGACGCTGATGTCCCACGGCTTTATGTCGGCCTCCGTGACCGGCTTGCCGAGCCCGGGCGCGTCGGCGGCCGGCGCCGCGGCCGATCCCAGGGCGAGCGTGAAGAGGACGCCGGCTGCGAACGGCTTAAGCGTAGACATGACTGATCTCCCCTTTGGGGTCGATGCCCCACGAGGTGAGGCTGTTGTAGTGCTGGTTGGGGAAGCCGAGCACATTGGGCACCTTGTCGGCTTCGCCGCGCACCGCGACGAAATCCGCGCGCAGCGGCTGCGCCGCGACGGAGTCGTCCCAGGCGCGGCTTGTCAGGATCGCCGGCTGGCCATCCCAGCGCCACGGCATCACGAAGCGCGTGAACGCCTTCGGGCTGACCGGGCCCTCGACGGCGGCCTCGCCCCAGCTCTTACCGCCGTCGGCGGAGACCAAAACTTTCTCGATGCGTCCGGTGCCCGAATAGGCGATGCCGGAAACCTCGTAGAAGCCCGGGCCCTTGAGGCTCGTGCCGAATGAGGGCTGGGTGATGAAGGATTTGACCTCGTTGACGAAGTAGAACTTGTAGGCCTTGCCGCCCGGCAACAGCTGCGAGTAGTTGCGCGACTCGTAATAGGTCATGGCCGGCTGATCGATGACTTTGATCCGGCGCAGGAACTTGACGTTCATGTTGCCTTCGTAGCCGGGCAGCAGGAGCCGCATCGGGTAGCCGTTGCCGGGCATGAGGCGCTCGCCGTTCTGGTAGAGTGCGATCATGGCATCGTCGTAGGCCTTCTTCATCGGCACGCTGCGCGCGACCGCGAGCGAGTCGGCGCCCTCGGCGACAAGCCACGTCGCCTTCGGATCGGCGCCGGCCTCGTCGAGCAATATCGAGAGCGGCACGCCGGTCCATTCCGCGCAGGAGCTGAGCCCGTGCAGCGCCTGGACGGTGGCCTGGATCGGCTCCGGCGAGAACATCGGCGCGCTGTTACCGCCGCACTCGACAAAGTGCTTGCGCGTGACCATTGGGTAGCGCATCAGCGCGTCGATCGTGAATTCCAGCGGCTGCTTGACCATGCCGTGGATGACGAGCACGTGCTTCTCCGGATCGATGTCCGGGATTCCCGAGTGGTTGATGGTGAAGTGCAGCGGGTTCGGCGTGATGGTGCCGTTGAGCATCTGCAGCGGCGTGCGGGCGTGCTGGGTGCGCGCGTCGCCCTTCGGATTGCTCAGCGTGCGCACGACCTTGGCTTCGAAGCGCGACGGCTTTTGCAGCACCGGCGTGACCTCGCCGGGCTCGAGGCTCCAGGCCGGCTCCTCGAGCGGCGCGGCGGCGGCGCCGGTGAGCGCGGTGCCGTTCGTCAGGGCGCCGGCGAACGCGATGCCGCCGCCAAGGAGTGCGCGGCGATGCAGCAGGCCGTTGCCGGCGATCTGTTCGAAGGGCGGCGCGCGGTTCTCGCGCTTGCGTCTGCTCATGGTTTTCTCCTCCCTGACGGATCGGCGTAGCGTCGTGCCTTTCACTTCTGTTTGATCTTATCGAGCCCGCCGAAATGCGCCACCAGCGTATTGGCGCCGATCGCGAGCACGAACAGCACGATGAGGATTGCGTACATGCGCGGCATGTCGAACACGCTGTAGGCCTGGATGACCAGGAAGCCGATGCCGCGATTGGAAATTTTGGTTTCCGCCAGCAGCGTGCCGATCAGCGCGACGCCGAGGCCGAGCCGCAAGCCGTTGATGATCGGATGGCGCATGGCCGGCAGATAGATCTTGGTCGTCATCTGCCACGGATTGGCGCGGAAGCTTTTGCCGACCCGGATCAGTACCTGGTCGATCTGGCGCATGCCGGCGATGACGTTGAGCGCGATCGGAAAGAAGCAGGACACGGCGCCCATCGCCACCTTGGAGCCGCCGCCGACGCCGAACCACATGATCATGACCGGGAAGAAGATGATCTTGGGCGTCGGACCGAGATAATAGATGTAAGGCTCGAACGCCCTGGCGAGGAACCGGTTGGCGCCGAGCACGAGGCCGACCAGGAGCCCCCCGAGGCCGCCGATCACGAGCCCGCCGGCGATCTCCTCCATGGTGACCCAGAGATTCCAATAGAGGTCGGTGCTGGAGAGAAGCTTCAGCAAAGCGGCGCCGATGATCGTCAGCGACGGGATGACGTCGCGATAGAACCAGCCGGAAACCGACAGGAGCTGCCAGATTACCAGCGTCGCGAGCACGATGGCGACCCGCAGCAGCGTGACGGGCCTCACCCAGGGCAAGGCCGCGCGCGCGGGCGTCAGTCGACCGATCTCAGCCATCGCTCGGCCCTTTCCGTCGTCAGGAAGAACACGACGCTGACCAGAATGACGAAGCAGATCGCCGCATAGGTGCCGGGCAGGTCGTAGCGCTCGGCGAGGTCGTTGATGAGCTGCCCGAGGCCGCCGAAATTGATCAGAAACTCGACGCCGACCACGTTGATCAGAGCGAAGATCAGGCCGAGCCTGATGCCGACGAAGATCGTCGGCAGCGCCGAGGGAAAAAGGATCTTCCAGAACTGCTGCGCCGGCGTGAGCTTGAAGCTCTTGCCGACATCGATGAGCACGCGCCGCGTGGCGGACAGGCCTTCGAGCGTCTTGAGGATGACCGGCGGCAGGCCGGCGATGAATGCAAGCATGATGATGGTGAGCGCGCTGCGGCCGAAGATCACCAGGAACAGCGGGTAGGCCAGCACCAGCGGCGCCGACGCCATGGCCGCGACCCAGGTCTCGCAGGCGAGCCGGACCAGTTGCACGCGATGCAGCAGCACGCCGATGGCGACGCCGAAGACCGCGAGCAGCAGGCCCGCGGCCAGGCATTCCCACGCCGTGAGCAGGAAGCGGTGCAGGATGTCCTCCTCGGCGATGACGCGGCCGAAGCTCAACGCGACTTCGGACGGCAGCGGCACGATGAAGCGGTTGATCAGGCCGATGCGGATGAGGATTTCGACGGCTGCGAGGATGAAAACAAGGGAGCCGAGGCCGACCAGAGGCGGCAGCCAGCGATTGCCGGAAGCGCGGCCGGACGTCATGGCCGCGCCGTCCCTCTCGCGCGCGCTTCGTCGTCGCTCATGCCGCGGGTCGCCTCCTCGCGCAGGTCGCTCCAGATTTGTGCGACATAGCGGCCGAAGGCCTCGCTCGAAACGATCTCGGAGGTGCGCGGGCGCGGCAGCTTGATGTCGACCATGCGCTTCACCTTGCCGGGGCGGTAGGTCATGACCAGGATGCGGTCGGCGAGCTGCACCGCTTCCGTGATGTTGTGGGTGATGAGCAGCATGGTCTGCTGGAGCTGCTGCTGGATCTGCAACACCTTGTCGCCGAGGAGCAGCCGGGTCTGCTCATCGAGCGAGGCGAACGGCTCGTCCATGAGCAAAATCTTCGGCTCGGAGGCGAGCGTGCGCGCCATCGACACGCGCTGGCGCATGCCGCCGGACAGCTCGGACGGATAGCGCCGCTCGAAACCGTCGAGCCCAACCATGGAGACGAAATGCCGCGCGCGTTCGATGCGCTCGCGCTTGGCGACGCCGGCGATCTCCAGCGGGAAGGCGACGTTGTCGACGACGTTGCGCCACGGGAAGGTCGATTCCTCCTGGAACACCATGCCGATCGAGGCGTGCGGGCCGGACACGGTTTCGCCGGCGACCGTGACGCGGCCGTCATAGCCGCCGAGCAGGCCGCCGATGACGTTGAAAAGGGTCGATTTGCCGCAGCCCGACGGGCCGATGACGGCCAAAAACTCGCCGGGCGCGACGGTGAACGATACGTCGTCGAGCGCGGTGACCCCGCCCTCGGCGGTGTCAAAGTGCATCACGATGTCTTCGACGACGAGGAGCGCGTTCCCGGGCTCAGCCTGCGGCACCGGCATCACGCGATTGCTCGTCGAGGCAACGGCCATCAGTTTCCAACGCTCGGGTTTCCAACGCTCGCTCAGATCCGCGCGGGGATGAGCGGAAAGATGAGACCATCCGCTCCGCTCATGCTCAGTTTCCCGCTCTGCTCATGCTCAGTTTCCGGCGCGGGTCATCGCCTGGGTCATGGAGGGGGTATAGCCCGGCTCGACGCGAACATCGACCACGGCGACCTGGCCGGCATCGACCGCGGCGATCGCCTTTTCGAGCGCGGCCGCAAGATCCGCCGGCTTGGTGATCGGGCCGAAGCCGACCGCGCCTTGGGCGCGGCCCATGGCGGCGAGATCGACTTCGGGGTCGGACATGCGCTGGCCGATCCACTTGTTCTCGACCGGGCGGTTGCGCATGCGCGCCATCCGCTCTTGGTGCAGCTCGTCGTTATAGAACGAGCGGTTGTTGGCGAGCACGAACAGCAGCGGGATCTTGTAATGCACCGCGGTCCACACCGCGGTGACGCCCATCAGGAAATCGCCGTCGCCGCAGATCGCGA